>Ga0214542_1001351_pt1 | contig 50027 bp, 26 predicted proteins | sample CNSS1metaG_FD_160096 | JGI IMG/M metagenome (GOLD analysis project Ga0214542, IMG submission 160096) | Root nodule microbial communities from cowpea collected in UCLA plant growth center, Los Angeles, California, USA - CNSS1 | ecosystem: Host-associated > Plants > Roots > Nodule | place: USA... | reverse complement strand
ATGACACGTTTCAGTCTACCATTTCCACGTCACTGTGCTCTTAACGCCGTTTCTGCATTTTTAACGGAAGGGGCTTCATTGAGACAACTTTCCAAAATTAGGGACCTATTTAACACTTTTTTCAAATAAGGGACCAAATTCAAATTTTCATACGAAATTTGGGACCAATGGAACAATTTAACCTAAAGAAATTAAAGTCCTATTCTATATAAACTATATTGAAAAGTCTACGCAATGTTATAAATATTATTAATACTTCTAAATATTGTTATTATAAAATGATAATTTTGAAATCTACTTCCCTTATATTTAATTTTAAATTAATTATGTTTTAATGTAGTGATTGAGTAAATTATCATGTGTTGGAGTACTTATTAGAATTATTACTTCACTTTAAGAAAAATTCATTCAAATATTAAATATTACATTGAATTTTTTAAGACATGGGAACATCATGCTTCTTCTTCCTATTTCTGTTAAATATAGAATTATTTAGGTCTAAAGCCAATGTTATATTTGACTCGTTAGTTAATATAGTTCATTAATATTTATTTTATTGTTTGATATTTTGAATGATAAAATTGTTAATTAATGTTTAATAAAAAAAATTAGGAATCCAGTAGAGAGTTTGGGTAGTGAAACTAATCAAATTGTAATCCTGTACAAGGATTGTTTGAAGTCATATTTCATTGCCATCAAGAATGTGTTATTTTCATTAAAATCATACTTGAGACGATTCCAATGATATTACACCACAAGCATATTTAAAAATAAAACAGAATGTAGAACTAAAGTGTGAAATATTAGTGTTGTGCGTTTTTCTTAACATTTTAGGACTCGAGGAAAAATAAAGTAGAGTCCTTACATATAAATTGATGAAAACATATTTTAGCTTTAACAAATATGGTGTTGATCAAGAAGAAAACTTCAAGAAGATTCTCGTTGTACATTAAAATAATCAAGAGGATATCTCTATGTGAAAGTACATTTTTAAGGCCTCTAAAGAATAAGAGAAGTTAAATTAATGAAACTAAAATCAAGAATGGAAAGGAAAGTATGAAACCAAACATAGAATGCATCATAACAGCCAAAATGGAAGAAAAGAAGTAAAATGATGAAAGACTAAAAAGGGAGCAGATATCGATGATACACGCCACTTGAGGGGCACAATGTTTATCAAACTCAAGATAGGTGGGGTTGTTTCCACTTGAGCTCTAGGCTTAAGATAAGACTTAGGGGAAGAAGACACTCTCAAGAAGAGCTCTCACAAAGGTGTTAGAAATATTTTAATATAATTTAAAAAATAAATAATTAAAATGAAAAACTTACTATTATTCATGTGTTTATAAACCTTTAATTTATGGGTTAATGTTTTTTTATGACTAACGGCTATATTCTTATTACTATTTACTCCTTTGTCTCCCTTTTCCTACCTATAAATACCACCTAGGTGCATGAGAAAAATACAACGACAACAAAATAACAACAATAGAAACAATAAACACTAGAGTTTTCTCAAGAGTGTTCTTCTTTTCTTCTCTATATTATCTTTAAGACAGTGGTGTTCATAAGGTTCGGAGATCCTTCGCTACACTCGATCGATCTGACGGGTTATTGTATCTTGGGAGAGAAACGTATATGATTTGAAACACATATTAATGTGTATTTGTTTCGCCCTGTGCAGTAGGGACGTTTTCTCTCTAAGGATAGTGCTATGCGTGCCTTAACCCAAACTATTTCTACTCCTTTCCTCATCTACTTTTTATCGCTTATTATTATTATAATTGTTGATCTCTTATTAATATTCATTTATTTATATACATGTCAGTATTATTATTGCTCTAATTATTATTATTATATTATTTTATATTTTTATTATTATTAGTATTATTTGAGTAATTATTTTCTAACAAAAGGTAGTTAGTCAAATATAGTGTATACTCCAAATGCTCAACTCAAGTTTAGAAGAGCTCCTTTTATAACCATGGGAACAGGTCTCTTTACAAAAACACAAACTAAAGGACCCTAATGCAAATACAAGGAAAAAAGGTGCTTAAAGCTAGGTCATCTCTAAGGTGTCATCTCAAAGATGTAATCTTCTTGTGGAGAGTGACCTAGTTTGGCCACCAAACCTTCTCATGTGTGGCATTAACCTTCAAGAAGAGAAGGCCAACCTTGCTTTCCAAGCTCTCCCAAAAGGCGCCAAGTGTGTGTAGACCCAAGTCTAAGCCTCTTCTCCACTACAAGGTAGTTCTAGCTCAAACTACAAAAACAACCAAACAATAGGGTCATCAAGTCAACTCAAGGCAAGTCAACAAGATCAATTCAACTTAAGTCAACAAAAGAAAAATCAACATAAAGAAATGTTAAATAAAAAAAAATGATGGGTTAGAGGCCTCCGTTCTAATCAGGCTCTTAGTGATCCTCCTAGGAAGGTCCTCTAAACTTTCATGAGGAGAAAATATTTGAAAATATAAATATATATTACGTAAATAATAAAAAAGTAATTTCATAAAAAATTAACTCATTGTTTAATAACACAATTTTAACAAAATTCTTCAAAAAAAAAATTACGCATCACATTTTTCATTCAATTTTTTGTTATTATTGTCCATCATTCAATTTATATTTACTTTTAAACTAACACAAATATTTATATAGAAGATCATCCCCTAAAGAGAATATATATATATATATATATATATATATATATATATATATATATATATATATATATATATATATATATATATACCCATAATGTTTTTATAATAATTTGACATTCTTTATTTTCTTTTTGTTTCTCTTTTTTTCACTCATTCTCCTTGCATCTATTATATGTTACATTTTCCCTTTTCCGTATCCCTTTTACAACTCCAAATGAAACACTCTCGAAAATATAGAACCATTATTTAAACCGAAGAAGAATGTATTATTCTCATATTAGAAAATAAATTTTGCTTTAAGAGTTGTGATACTTGAAAACATGTTTGATTGCATTTAATAGCTTTTAAATTTAAAATAGTTAAAATAAAAATATGAAAAAAAAGAAAAATTACATGTGTAATGAATATTAACTTTGGGTGGCTAGTAAGATTCAGTGGTGGCCTATAGAGGTGAGGGTTTTGCGTGTGGAGCACTGATCGTGTATCACATGGAGTGCTCGTTCGTGATTGTATGTTGGAAGCAGTTGGATCTGCACAAATGGGTTAGAGAGTGGTTTATTAGAGGGAGGTCTGCTATTGTGTGAAGCATAAGTATTATTTCTTCTTCATGGTTTCATATTCCTAAGGGTAGCTTAGAGGATCAAGATCACAAAATATTATCTTTCTTTAAATCTTCTTCAAATTTGTGTTCTTTAAATGTGTGGGTACAAAAATGTACATTTGTCCATGTCCTTAATAATGTGTGTAATATTCCTTTGTCCCAATTACCTTATCCTTGTATAAAGGGAGATATGGTCTTCATGCATAGTTCTAAAGAAGTTTGTCTTGCTGGTTTGAAGGATTCCAAAAGTCATTTGCATGAGTATATTTTGTTAACAAAAATGGATAAATCGCTTACACATTTAGACCTTTGTGAAAAACTTGATGTGCCTTGGAAGCATTTAGGTTAATGGAAGGCAATTCCACTTGGCAAAGGTTCTATGAATTTGTTTTTCCTTCTTTAGAAGACAAGCAAAGGATTTTGGTTGTTGGAACTTCAAATTTATCTCTGGACATTCTTCATTTTGTCTCGGCTTCCATGAAACTCACAAAAATTCAATGTTGGGTTCGTATCCATAGCCTTCCTTTAGAGTATTGACAACTGAAAGCGATTTTATCAATAGCATGTGAAATTTATCTTTGGATGATTATACTAAGAATAAGTCTCGAGATTTCTTTGCACATATCTTAATCGATGTTGATTTGTTATATGATTTTCCTAATCAATTTTGGTGGAAGGTCAAGATTTGGGTTTATTGTTGATCTGAAGTATGAAAAATTGCATTCATTTTGTTCAAATTGTAAAATGATTAGTCATGATCTATCTAATTGTAGACAGTTACAACACTGTCAATGTTATTTTTGGTGGGAGAAAATAGTTGGCACAAAAATTCAACAACATTATCGTCCAAAGGTGGTTGGTGCACAAGATGGGACTAAAGGCTCTTTAGATCAAGTAGAGTCTGTGGTGGAACCTGCGATGGAGCCTATGTTAGACTTTTGATTCAGTCTTTTATGGTGCAACCTGTTGCTCAGTCACAGCTTGAGCCATTGGTGATTAATCATGTTAATATTTATGTTGTGAATGGATCTTCTCTTGTTAAGAATATAGATAGTGGCGTGTAAGTGGAATTTGATTCTTCGGCTAGTATGGTTTCTTTGGAAAATGTCACTCCCATTGTGAATAGTTTGCAAGGTTTACAACAATTACATTCAACTCATAGTGGTTCAGTGACAATTCTTAATCCTTTGACATAGGAAACTCATTTTGTAGAGGAATCGAAAATAACTTCTTAATGAGCTAATAAATTTCATCAGAGAAAAGATTCTAATATTGAAAAGAATGATGAGCCGATTCCAAACTATAAGAAAATCTAGTAGGGGTAGGCTAAAGAAAGTTAATGCTAAATCCACAAAAAAAAAAAAAAAACCTTCTAAAATTTAAAGACCTTTTTTTTTATTGTAAAAGCATTGGCTAATGATGATTTTTTTAATATGCAGAAGAATTTGCCTTTTTCCTAGTATATGAAGTTCAAAGTATAGAATTTTGGTGTGATCCTTCGATTCTTTTACTTTTTGCTTTATTTTTAATAAAATTTTCATGAAATGACAACTATGTCTAGGGTGAGCTTATTTGGAATAATAATTTCGTATATTTCCATCACTTCTTCATCGCAATAAAAATGAAAATGTAGACAAATACAATAAAATTAGAAGGTAAAACTTTTACAAGAATCAATAACACCGGAAAATAATCGTTCAAATCCTATAACATTAAAAATTATATTCAAAAATACATTTTTAATCCGTGAAACAGACTCGGTGATAAATAAACCTGTAATGGAAAGAAGATAAGTCAGTGGTTGTAAGAAGAGACTGGGTTTGATTATGTTCCTTAAATTATAAGTATAAACCAAATTGAATTTCTTTGTCACGTGGAATTCACATGGTCACCATCTATCCTTTACATGGGTCACACATGTACCCTGCTGCACTGACTAAGGTGACCCCATAACTCTGAAGATTTAGTGTTTGTTTTGGATATCACTTTTTGAATGGCTGACTTGGCTCTGTCCTTACTAGCAAATGGCAATTTTCATGTTAGTCTGCCCAGCTTGCTGCTAAATTTGAAGATGCCATAACACAAAAGTTGAGCTCATTAGTGGGATTTGTTTGAATCAGTAATAAGCCTATCTGACTAAGCAATTATTGGGCTAGGACTTGGGACATATTCCCCTGTTGAAACATAGTGAACTGGTGTCGTGATGCCAAGAAATTGTTTCTAAAATGGGAACGTCCTCATTGTTAGTCAAGTATTTTAGCCTTGTTCCACATGCAGAGTTAAAAGAAAATATTGGTCATGAAAACAACTTGAAGGAAAAGATTAAGCATTAAAGTTAAACAAGATTTGAGACAACATTCCTGAGAAAGCAGGTAAGCATGTGACAAACAAATGTAGTTGATGCAGCAAGTGTGATGCTGACGCTGCACACTTTATATCAACCAATCCAAAGGAGAATATATTATGAATGACCCATCAACAGTAAGCCAGTCGTACTTAACTCAATAATTCAGCACTTTTCTGGATTGTGCAGGAGCAATCCAGTCTTCTGTAGTGTACTATTTTCAAGAAAATTATTGTTCAGTGCCAAATAAATTGACTAGAAAGAAAGGGCCCATCTTGAACCAAGGGTGTTCTAAATTTTGGATAAAAAAGCAGATATAATATAAGTATGTTCATGAGTAAATTCAATTACAAATTACCATCCTTAGAGAAACTAGGGTTCCTATAGTATATTGACACTGACTTCATGCACCCGACAAGTTTTTTCTGCTACCTCCTGTTCATTCAGGAATGTGCACTATGAAAAATCCATTCCACAATGAAAAGAGGTGATAAAGAAACTTGTAAAGGTGCAGGAAGAAACAGCCTAACATGTTTATCTTTGAATGGGCCGTAAAAATTATTTGTACTTAGTAAAGAAAGTGCTAACCCTGCAGCACTTTCATGAATATCTTAAAAGTAAACATTGCTACATAGTGTTTACGCCGAAACTTCACTACAGTTTGTGTTCACGCCTGAGCTGTTACTACACTTTTCCCCTGGGATCACTATCTAGGCGTGATGCTGAACTTTCAGGAACAGAAATTATCTCTTCGACATGCTGTACGTCAAAAAAGGCAGTTCATATGGCATAACTACAAACAAAAATGGCTCGGATAAAAGCCTAAAAGATTAAACTGCGGATAGCATGAAACGGGAAGTGCTCCTTGATTGAGAAAGATGTAAGAAATCAAGTCACATCAAACAAAGTGCAGGGCTAGGGGTTATCATCCCTTATATGATCTCGTTCCAAGGTTTAAAATTCAATATTTTTCTTAAAATCACGTGTCAAACTATCACTACTAAAATTTTTCATATTATACGAAAATTTTTTTATAAATTTGTTAAAAAAATTTATAAGAAAAAACTTTTTATTATTATTTTTTCTAAGAATTTTAAATAATAATTTCTTTGGATAATTATTTTCTACAAAATTATAAAATTCGTATGTATTTCTTACAAAATTTGTTGCGAAAAATATTTTATACAAAATATTTTACAAAAAATTGATAATATTTCTCACAAATTTTTTTCATAACAAAATTTATAAGTATTTCTTGTAACAAAAATTTTAAAATAAAATTGACAGGAAATATAAGATTTTTTAATAATGCATACGAACAATATTTTTCTCTTCTTGTAGACTTTAACTTCACTTTTAATCAATCTGCAATGTGCATATGTGGAAATCTGAGAAATTAGAGAGACATAAAAGGTTTTATCAAGAGTTACCACAAGGCATCATAAAGAACGTTAATAAAAATTCAAAATCAACACAATAATAGTCAAAGAGCTATTAGCACAGTTGTCTTTGGGCTCGATGTGATAATGATTGAACGTTTATCCACTTGACCATCTACCCCTGCCCCTCTCTTTACGCTGATACTTGCACCTCCTATCTATATGTTCATCATAACAATATTGACAATGATATAAGCACATAAATATATTATCAGGCACACATGAAAAGATATTTTCTTAATGCTTTTAGCTCATCCAGAAACTTCTCACGCTAGCCCTGCAAAGAATCAAGTCTAGCGTTTTAATTCTAACTAACATTAGAAGTGTCTAAGCAAGTTCTACTGGTTCCCTAACAGCGTCAGAAAATTCAAAACACTGGGACTGTGGATTTTTCAAGTTAAACAGAGAAAAAGTTTCTCGGTTTATAGCTGATACTACAATAAAGATGGTTTACATCTTGCCGAGTACAGGAATAAATTAATCACTTAATAGAAGTAGGACCTTCGAATTAAACAGCAATGTTTCCAACAATAGCATGTCACTGAAAGAACTCAACAACTGAAAATTTAAATTTTCCCTAATTTGTAATAGTGTATTATTAGATACATTTGTAACCATAGTAGAGTAAATTTTTCTGATAGTGTTTTAGCCTCATGATTCAAAATTGACAGTATTTGTCATCAAGCATTACGTATTTACATCTGTCAGTGGTCGAACTCCATTAAGTTCATACAGAGACAAATATAGACAAATAGCAATTTGATGGTGTTTTGAAAAGAATAGCCAACCACACTGTTGTATCTATCTAATTGTTTTTCTCTATGGGCACATCTAACGTAGACTCTTCTAGCATAAATCTAGTTCCAACTCATAATAAATCACAAAGAAAAGGTCTTTTGCCTTTTCACTTTAGTAATCGTAACCTGCCAATCCTAGAGATCTTTTTCTTTGCACACACACACACACACATAAATATATATATATATATATATATATATATATATATATATATATATATATATATATATATATATATCTACCAGCATAATCAGTCACTAAGAGAATTTGGTTATCAAACAGGAAAAGAGACCAAAATGAAGGTGAGTCTAAACTCTGCCCATTGACAATTAAAAATTTCTTCATTCCTTCAGCTTCATCCCTGACTTTCCTTATTGCAGTTATTTCAATGGGTGCATCGAAAACTTCGGCAGAATAGTATAGAACCTTTCAAGGATTTCACATTTGGTATTAAGCTGTCCTTATTATCTTATCTCTTAGATTCCAATTTTCCTCTATTTTTCTTAATGGAAATGAATGAAAAGGAATAAGAATCTTTAAGGCATTCAGTGAAGGCTAAAGACTGTCACCAGTCACACCTAAACACTTCTAAATTTGGTGACTGATTGGTTACTGTCAGTCAATGAAATAGCACAATATGAACATTACGTTGATTTTTCTGATCTCTAGTCTATGAATAATCTTACCAAAATTTTAAGAGATTCAGCGTAAGCGTAAGGTGTTTTGCACAGTAGGTCTTTTAAACATATCAAGACGACTACTGTACTTCAAACCTCTGCATCCCACTTTATCACGTGGTTGCAAACACTAACGTACTGCAATTAAAAATTTGTACATGTATTACTCTCCACTTCCCTTGTCCACATTTAACTCATCTAACTATTATCCCTTTTCTCTCAAGTTCCATAGTCCTCTTTCCAGATACCAGGAGAACAATACCAAGAATCAATGTTTCACCAAGATATGTAGCATGCATATGTCTTATCAATTGTTAATTTCAAAAGTTTAGTAATTTCTTTGGACTCAAATTTCAGGAAACCCTTGTACTTGCCTTACAGTGAAGCCAACACTTGACAATCAATACTCCCATACAAAGCCATGCTTCAGCTCCAAAAATCAGCCCAGTTTCTCAAAGTCACACAATCAGGAAAATCAAATATCTTATTCTGGATTGGTTGACAGCCGAGAAGATAAGTCTCAAGAAGAAACACCAGCAATATGCTCTCAGCTCTTTGAAGGTTTCCTAACAATTGGAACACTTGGTACAGAAACAGACACCAATGAACCAGGAACACCAACATTTGCTAAGCCTTCGGGAAACATACCAATGAGAAGTGAAGAGGTGACAGAAAATGAACTCAAGCTCATAAGTTATGAGCTCGAGAAATTTCTAGAGGCTGAAAGAGAAGAAAGTTTTCATGATTCATCAGGAAGAAACAGCTATGTTAGCACTATCACACTTAGTGCAAAGGAAACAGATGGACCCAAAGCTGAAGATTACAGAAACAAAGCTGTATGTCCACTGCAAGGATATTTACTGGGGTCCTCATTTGAACTACCAGAAACAAAACAAGTAAGTAAAAAGAGAGCATCGTTAGCTGAGCTACTTTATAGGACAAAGGCAACAAGTCAAGATTGTATAGAGACAGGAATAAGAGGTGAAACACAAGTCAAGGAAACACATAAGTCTGCTGCCAGGCATATTATGAGAAAGGTATTGAAAAGGGTCTACAGTTCTTTAGAAAGCTGCAACACTTCCAGGAAAGATGCTGATTGTGCTTCAACAAATAAAAAACTCCACAAGGTTGGTCTCTTATACTAGATCTTCTGAATCACATTTAACAAGAAGTCTCTTGGTTGTTCTACCACTTGTTACCTTTGATTATTTCTTTATCATATTAGTAACATATAGCCAATGAAAATTGAATGTGTTCACTACACTAGGAATAATGTAAAAAAGGATGAAACCAAACACAAACAATACAAACCAGATTATGAGAATCACCATCAGGTTCACAGATTTATTAGCAAAAAATTATCAATACGAAAATAACATATTTATTGCTTGGGTGTTTTCATATATAATAAAGTAAAACACCATACATAAAGGAGAATCTGAAGAAAATAGGTATATGAACATCTGAAATTTATTAAACATATCTAAAGAACTTGAACAGAAGGTATTCCGGTAAGGAATTAAACTAAATATAACTTTGTCAAAGAGTAATGTTCCAAATGTCAGTCCTGATAAGTAAAGTGCCAGAATAATTTAGCTATGAAAGCAAACTCTCAATTTCAATATGAATGTCTTGAAAATACATTGAATACTATGACGTTATCATAAATTATTTGATTCATTCATCAGGGTATGCAGGCTCTACGTTTGTTTCACAGAAAAGTCTATCCTGAAAGCCCCATAAACGGAAAGGATTTCATTAAATCCCACAAAGATGAGATGCAAAATGTTTCTCATGAATTCTTCCATGAATATGATAATGGGAAGCCCACAAATCCAGACAAAGGCAAAAAATTTCATCCAGATACCAAATCAAGAGAGTGGTCCCAACACCGTACGATCAATTGGAACCCACCACAGCTTGGGCAAATAAGCAGTAGCTCAACTGGAAATAATGAGCACTGGATCAGAACAGACGCAGAGTGTAAGTACATACATCTAGAATGCAATTCCTTACACACAAATTTGATAAATATCTTCCATTAGCACCATTTTACATATTCATAAAAAGTCTCATCTCAACAACAATACAGTAAAAATTGCCAAAATAAACAAATGACAAGGCAAACAAAGAGAGGGGGCAAGAGGTTGGATCAAGGGAGTGTTGAGTATTGTTGTGAAACAGAGAAAAGCAAACTGTCAAATAAGAGGATGTGAAATTGTGGGGAGGCATAACAGAATTTTGTAGAGCCGTATTGTTGTTTAAGCCGGGAGGGCAGGTCTGTGTGTCAATTCTGATTGTATTATCTTCCAAAGCATTTTTTCTGAATTTCCTCTAATATTTTCAGCATTACTGCCAATTACTTTGATCATATATTGGACACTTATCAAGATAAAAAGGGTTCTAGTATTGATCCTCTTTCCCACCACACATCCTACAAATTATACACAAACACCCTATCAATAAGTATTTTGATTAAAATGTTTTATAAGATGCAACATACAATCAATCTCAAACTAATCCTGAGCATATTTTTGAATGCAAATTAATATATCATGAAGTATCATAATACATGCATGACTGAAGTATAATTAGATTATGATTACGTATTATTACTCATTCATAATTTTTTATATTGTAGATTTGGTGCTGGAGCTGTAGCAAGTTGAATTAAACTATGCTAAAGTGGTGATGAATTGCACTATAAGTGAGACTTGTAAAACTAGTATTGGTAATTTGAAAAAAATGATTGTATTATGCCTGTACTTGAAGTAATCATGCAACCAATAAATCTGTGTGTTTCTTGACAGTTTCTCAATAAATAGACATGTTTGGTTTAATTTTACTAGTTTGTTAATTTTACTTGATTTTACCGTGTCAAAGAAGAGTACCGCAAATGAAAATGAACAAATCAATTGCAACCAAAGATATGCATCATCAACCACAAGAACAGATTTCTAGGACTTGGTATGAGGTCAATACAAACTCTCTTTACTAGGATTTTATGAGCATTCAACTGACCCTCAAATAGACCTAATGAAATGAATGTGCAGGCCACTGGTTAGAACACAAGAATCATAACTTACCTTTTAAATGTTAAAATTGTAGTTATCTAATAATTACTTGAGGAGCCCACCCTTAGCTAGCTATTAAGGCAAAAGAAATAAAACACTTAGTATTCCATTGAATATCTTAATAGAAGTTCCTATCGTTATCTTTCGTGGAAATTGTTATATGCTTTTTATACAATTATATCTCTAAATTACCTCACTTGTTTGCCTTTGGCTTGAAACATGGGCAAAACAAGTATGCCATAGGCATATATATGCAGAAATTTAATTAGTTTTTAAAATGGGAATAGCAAGAACTGAAGCTATTACTACTTGTCAAAGAGACCTCCAGACCATATTAATGTCCATATCCCAAGAAAGCTTTTTATAGAATTATATTTTTATTTTTTCAATTTTTAAAATGGGAATAGCAAGAACTGAACTCATAACTAATTTTCATAGAGGCCGTGAGACCATTTCAATGATCAAATCTCAAGAAAGCTATTTATAGAACTATATTTTTATTTTTTCAGAATTCCCAGTTTAAGCATCCAAGGTACAATAGAAAATAAATCAAGCCTTGACGATAGAGGTACAAAACTCATAAAATGTCACGGAGATTAAAAAGGCAATTGAGCATAATTACAATGGTAGAAATTCTTCTTTAAGGTTTCCACCCATTTCCATTCTCCATGATCGATCAACTAGACTTGCAAATTCTCTGAAATGCACACAAATCTCCATAAGAAAAATCATTAAGTCACAGTGTTGGGATAAAAAGAGAAACGTAAACTTCACTCTCTTTCTTGATAAGCAGAATTTATGGTGATAGAAAGTGAGATACAAATATAAGATGACAAGAAATCCTTAAAAACTATATAGATTAAATTACTCTGTAAATTACTATAGTTTTATTAAGTTTTTAATTTAGCCAGAATAATTTGAAACATTTTCAGAAAGTCCTTACAGTTTTAAAAGTTTTTAGGCAACTCCCTTCGTGTTAAAACCTTTATATCACTATTAATTGGCATGGTGACAATGCAATATTGCAAGAAATCCTCTTGTAACAACTAATGCATATCACTTTCTCAAAATTGAAAATTATAATGATAGATACCAGAAATTATAGGAAGCTTAAGAATAGAGAGGAAACAGAGATACGGAGAATACTGTATATTATTATTCTTTATGAAATCTGATACAGAAAAGCAATGACTCTCGAGAGAGCTCAATGCCATCTCAGCTAAAGTCAATTCCCATCCGTACAGCACAATCACCCTCCCATATATTCCCTCACCTCTCACTCAAACCGAAAAGATCTAAGGGATTCTCTACTCTCTCTCCTCACACCAACTCAGCCAAACTGTTAGTACACTCAAATCACGTGTGTGCTCGTGGACCCTCAAGTAATGGGTTTCGACTTTCTCTTTTCATACACTTTAGTAACCTGGCCTGGTTCGTATCAATACCTCCTCCCATAAAATTCACCTTGTCCTCAAGGTGAAATTCCAGAAATGACTCTTTCATCTTGTACAAGTATGACCATGAATTTTCACAAGTTGGCATGTCTTTCCATTTTACCAAGACTTCCCACTTGTAATCTTCATCTTGTCTTATAGTCAATATCCCCCAATTTTCAGTCAAACATTGAGGAAGTGGTTGCACATTAACTTCAACTGCTACAATGGGTTGAAGTAATGATAAATGAAAAAACGGGTGTACTATGCCATCTTCAGGTAACTTCAGCTTGTATGCAGCCTCCCCTACATGTTCAATGACCTCTTATGGTCAATAATATCTAGGACTGAACTTCTGGTTGATACGTTTAGCAAACTTCTTGAGTTTATAACCAAAAGTCCTTACATAAAGTTTTAGAAACATTAAAAGATGAATTGAAGTTCTTACCAAAATAGTTAGATCATCCTAGTAATCATAGGTCCATAGCATAAGTAGGCATCTTTTAACTTTTCTAATTAGTTTGGAGTCATTTGTGTCTTAAGCTTTATGCTAGTGAAGAGAATCTTCGGGAAGGACATCCAATTTTTATCTTTGAATATATAATTTGAAGAGAATAATCTTCGATGGCTTATCAATCTATCTCGATTGTGGCATCTTCTTCATTACTTGTCTCTTTCTGCATATTTTATGTATTTGATCTTTGGGTTGAGTTTGTCAACAATGATGTGTTCATCCTAGTCTGTGACTAAGTGTTCATTAGATAACCATCACAAGAAACCCTTTCACAAACAATTTTGGAAAACAAACTTTGGAATAGAATTTGTTTGTTTCTTTTCTTAATTTGAGCCAACAACATAAAAACAATTTTTCATAGTGCAAGACAGAAACAAGGGTCAGAAATCCAAGTCCACTAAAAACTCTTTGATTGACATTAATTTACTGCGTAAAAACCAAGCAACTATGTTGATACACATAAGTCATGTAAAAATGAACATCATGTGTTTACCCATCAATGCATGACATCATTTTGGAACACACGTTACAACAATATCTTTGCAAAAATCAAAGAATTTATAAATCACGTTCACAAATCATTAGTTAAATAAATGCATAACAGATAAATGTAATAAGAAAATGAAAATCAATAGAGTAGAGTAAATTGAAACAACCTCAAATCATGACTAACAACTAGCACAGTTAGTTCCTTTTTCAAATGCTTCAACAGCTTCACAACATCAGCACGTGCTTTCCAATCTGACCAGTGGGAAATTATTAGATGTAACATCTTGATTTGCATCATTATGGGCTCATGGGTCCTATTAGTAGGACTATAGGGAAAATAAAGATAGTGAAAAAGTAGAATAAAAGGGAAATAACAGTTTGTATTCAAAATGAAAAAAGGAAAATAAGAAAAGACAAATTCAGAAAAAAAAAAAAAAAACAGTTTGTAAAGGAAGAGAAAGCTCAACTGGGGTCGCTAAAAATGAAGGTCGTCGAAGATGAGGGGACGTTTGTCAATATGTGGTTAGAAAAGGTTAGGCCAAAATTAGTTTCATCGTTTTAAGTTGTGGAGAGACTGTTAGGTCGATTCCTGGATCTAACAATTTCTTTTAACAACACTTTGCCCCAATTCTAACTTATCCTCTCCTCCCCTTGTCCCATTATCTCTTAAATTTCCTTCATTTAAATCATAATAAAAGTAAATGGTCTTGCTAATAAGTAAATGGTCATACCAAACAATAAAGAAAATATGGGCTAAGCCCATATACATAATATTGTAACTAACATAAGATATTGTAACTAACAATACCTAACACTCTCTCTCAAGTTGTTGCATATAAAGTTTGTTGCAAATATAATCAATTCTACGTCCTTATAAAGACTTAGCAAAAATATCTCCTAACTAATCACTTGAGTTAACAAACTCACTCCTCATGTCTCTAGATACAATATTTTCTTGAACAAAACGATTGTCAATCTCAATATTTTTTATCCTTTCATGAAAGACAGGACTATAATTAATATGAAGAGCAACTTGATTGTCACATATAAGTGTTATTTGAGTGTCATCTCCAAATTGCAATTCTTTAAGTAATTGTTTAAACCAAACAAGTTCACAAGTGACTAAGACAATAGTTCTATATTCTGCTTCTGCACTAGATCTTGTCATAACATTTTGTTTCTTGCTCTTCCAAGAAATCAAGTTATCTCCAATGGAAACAAAGTATTCGGAAGTAACAAATATTGGACGGAAATATGGAACAAATGTTTTAGGTAACAGAAAAAAGTGAGATGTTATTACTGTTCGAAGACATTTAATGAAGGAATTTTTAAATTCAAACATCATCTTGTTAGTACTAGATACAATTTGGAACCTTTTGTTCCAGTGCCAAAAGAAATTAAAGTTTTATGCTGTGTTTAGATCCGCATGAGTACTATTCATGCGGATGGAAAGTGACTTGAAAATGTGTTTGGATTTGCTTTTTGTGCTGATTTGTGAGTGTGGATTTGCAGGTGAGCTTGGCGCTCTCTGAAATAAAGAGATGGGTAGGGAAAGCCAGATCATCATATTAAAATTACTTTATTGTCCCTCTCGTTTAACAATTTAATTTACTTACATTTATTATATTTATTAGTTTCTTTTTTCCTTAAATGTATGCAGGAAAGATTCCTAACTGCACACCCTGCATAGGTTTCTACATGTTACGTGCATATAATAATTAGTACTATATAATAAAATATATATAATAATTATATATTAATTATATGGATATTGAAAACACTGTATATTATTATATATATATATATATATATATATATATATATATATATAATTTTAATTTTAACTATTATAATAATTAGTTTTATATAATAATAATAATAATTAATATTATTATGCAAATAAATATCTTTTGTAAATGAATTAATTATATAAAATAAAATAAATTTAAATAAATGTGGAGATATAAATTAAATAGTCTATATTATAAATTATTTTAAATTATCATTGAGAATAATAATAATTTATTTTAAGTTATTAATGATATCAATAAATTATATTTTTCTAATTTTAATAACATTTTTAATTTTATTTTAATATCATTTCTTCTATTTACATTGAAGGGTAAAATGGTAATCATATAATTTACTCTACTAAAAATTATAATTTATTAAATTTTATCAATCACATCATACACAAACTTTCATCAACTTTCCACTCAAATCAAACCATTTTTCTCTTAATCCAAATAACTTCATCTTTACCTACAAATCAACGCAAACTCATTCCCTCAAATCCTCACCCCATTCCAAACACAACATTAATGATGAAAGTTGCCACTAAGGGTAAGGATGCCTCATTGAAGAAAAGAAGGTTGAATAGCCTTGAAGAAATTTATGGTGATTAAGAGAGTGAACAAAGTCAAAGTAGTAGCAAGATATTTAAAAGTAAGGGAAAGGATAAATCTATTGATGGTGTTCAAACTACTCTAAATGAATTATACAATAAAGGTGATAAAGAAAAAGTTGATGAAATTTTTATACAGTAGTCCATTTCATTCAATGTTATTAGAAATTCATCTTTTGCAAAAATGTGAGATGATTGGGAGATGTGGTGTTGGCTATAGACCTCCATTGATGTTAGAAAGAAGCTTTTGAAATAAGCAATGGGAAAAAATCATATACTCCTTCAAGATTACAAGGATGATTGGAAGAGAACAAGTTGCACAATTACGTTGGATGGGTGGACAAACAAGAAAAGACATTCAATTTATAATTTTTTGGTGAGCAGTGTGTTTCTTTATTCATTGGATACCTCAGAATCTCAAAAATTGTTGATAAAGTATTTAAAATGTTGGGTGCTGTAAAATTTGTTAAAGAGTGTTAGATATTGTTAAGATACAATACAAATGCTCTCATTTTTGCATCAATAATTCTCTAGCTACCTTAAAATTTGCAGAATTATCAATAACTACTTTCACCACATTCTCTCTACAAATCCCACAACATCATCCAACATTTGTGGTTATTGAGATGTATGAGGTATCCAATAAATAAAGAAAAGCAGTTCCTTTAGGACTATTCACCAAAAAAAGTTACATTCCTTTTTATCTATCCAACAATCATGCGGAATTGTCCAACCTATTCTCTTCCACTCATCATTTTACTCTTCAAGGATTAGATCAGTTTTTTACATTGCTTGTTTCAAATGTTTTCTCTAACATCATCATAAGATGGAGGTTTTTGCGAAAGCGGAATTTCTAACAACACTGAATGCAAGGACACTTTTGTAGAAAAATTCAACAACTTGTACACCATTTTTGTCTTGATCAATGTTTTTTGTACAACCAATTTAAAGTAGCTTGAATACCATGACTAAATTTTTCCTTTCCTTTATTTTTGAATATCATACTACTACTTTGAGTAGTATCCACTTGTTCACTCTGCTCATCATCAAATTCTCTAATGTTATTCAACTTTCCTTTCTTTATTGAAGCTTCACTAACCTATGCTACAACTTTCATCATTACAACTTCAATTTCTTCTAACACTAAGGCACAAGGTTCATAATCACATCAAGTACCGGCAAGATGATGCTTGAATCTGAAAATTCGTTTATTGAATGCCTTTGAGCGATAATTACATTTAGCTTTTATCCACTACCCAAGGCATCTACTCCAGGTTCCCATCTGACAACTGACCTATTTCCTACAACACTTTTACTTCTAGGTCTAGGAAGTGAGAATGCAATTTGCATTGGGATCAAAAGAAATTCAATCAGACACAATTTTGGACATTATAAACATTTTGCAACTAAAAAAGAAATAGAAAAGAAATACTTTAAAAACATGAATTTTAAAATACAGAAATAGGAAATAAAGAAAAAACATATGATAAAAAAAGTAAAATAAAGAAAAAGATAAAATAACAAATTAAAATCCAAAAAAAGTTAAAAGAAAAAATATTATAATATGAAAAAATGATAGATAAAAACCACACATAGGACTTGCGCCACTAAGCTCATAAATAAAACGATCTCAAAACCACAATGCGATGAGAGAAGAGAAGCAGAACTACAATAAGAAACAGAACCATGATCAAAAACAAAACCACAATGCGATGAAAGAGAAATGGAACAGTGTCAGAGAAGGGGAACGATGCGTGAAAATGGAGGTATGATACACGTTTTCAAGATTGGGTTTTCGGATTTTTAAAAGGCAAACCAAAATGACGTCAATTGTCGTTTTTATGCCCAACCACAGACTCAATGGCTCAATCTCAAACTCACGAGTCTATCATGAGTAAACCAAGTTTGGGCAATTCTACTCTAAGTCTGTCAAAAAATGAGTCCCAGACAAATCAACTTGTGAACAATGACCAAACTTATAGACTCAGAAATTAACTAGTTAATTTGCGAGTTTGAAAACGTGGAAGGAACTACTAGGGAAGATTGTTTAGAATCGGATTTCACTAGTCAGTTTACAGATTTTAACCTTGAGAACAAGGTTGTTTCAAAAGAAGGGTATATTGTTAATGTTGGAAGTCCCACATCGACTAGAGATAAGGCCAATTTACAATATATAAGTGAGGTGCAAACCTCACCTTACAAGCCGGTTTTGTGGGGTTGAGTTAGGCTTTAAACCCACTTCTAACATGGTATCAGAGCCAAGTTAAAGCCTATCCTAGCGAACTTTCTTGGACATTCCACCCGATATCGGGCCACTAACAGACCACCCACTAATTTCTTATCCCATGCACGAGATGAATATACCTCGGCGTGAGGGGTGTGTTGGAAGTCCCACATCGACTAGAGATAAGGCCAATTCACAATATATAAGTGAGGTGCAAACCTCACCTTACAAGCCGGTTTTGTGGGGTTGAGTTAGGCTTTAAACCCACTTCTAACAGTTAAGAATGAGAACAAGGTTGTTCCAAAAGAAGGATATATTGTTAAGAATGAGAACAAGACTAAGACAAAGGGGAAATGACTTTTACTAGTCTATTATAGAAGGAAAAAAGGGGCTAAATTATAGCTAGTTGTAACTCGGTAGCTAGTTATGCCATTTGAGACCAAGGACCTAATAAGTAGGTCCTCAATTGCAGTTGGGGGTTTTGAGATTTTGTTTAGTAACATTGGTGAATCTGGTTTTGATTGCTGACTTCTGTTTTTGGTTCTTAACACCCCCAAATAACAATTGCATTGCATTACAAAAAATTTAGAAACAAAATTTCAACAAAGCCTGGATTTTTAATAAAATTTGACTTAATGGGAAGAAGAAATCAATTACTTCATTGAGTACAATAGCAACTAGCTAAACAAAATAAGAAGTCATATGTTGCATTGTCATACCGAGTCCAGCAAGAGGTTCATCCAATATCAATAGATCAGGGGTTTGCACCTGAAAAGTACATTTAGAAAAACCATTAACCATATGCCAATTCATGCTTGCTTGATTGACATCTAAAATGTAATAAATGAGGTAGCATCCATATACTACTGAGGAGCCAGTCAGGTGTAAGCATGAAGCAATAGCACGCAGGAATTTAGAAAAGAACATCTTACCAATTGTATTGCCAAGGCAAGACGGCGTTTGTAACCACCACTGAGGGAGTGAGGATTTTTATCCAATGATATCCCACTTAATCCAACCTATAGTAACAAACAAGAAAGAACATAGCACATGAAATATATAAATGCGTTAGTGGAGAAGAAAGTCATCAATCACATATTAAATTAAATTAAATAATCACATACAAAGGCATAACTACCCAGTTAATTGCCCTCTGTAGCCCTAGAGTAAGATTCTCCCTAAGGTGATGGCTACCCTTTTGCCTTGGCCAACCAAAAGTGACTTCATCAAGCACATTATCTGCCACAAAATACCTACGTTGCAACAACAAAATGTGTAGCACTTTAGAAATGACAATCCAACAAAAATGAAATGATCAAAGTGTACATTGTAGACAATTAAACAACATGCCATTCTGAATAAAAGATTAGAGAAGGTACAATGCCGTAAATATTTTTATATTAAAATAAATATAATTATTCTTCAAAGTTCAAAATATTTCAATTAGAAGAAGAACATATGAAAGTTATATCTAATGCTACAAAAGGTATTATGCTGCTGCTGCCTGTTTTTGGACAAGAGCCATATCTGCTAAAATATCGTAGTAATTTACATCTTAATGTTAGACAGTGATATAATAAATTTTTTCTCCATCAACAAAAATATTTACTATTTGAAAAACAAGAAGATGGTGAGTCAGTAAATTAGCCTTGAGATCTGGGGTCATAAATTCATGGTTCTTCTAGTAAAAAAAGCCGCAGGTGTCCATCGGGTAAAGGTTGCATAAATTTGATCCTCTCCAAGTCTCACAATGGTTGGAGCCTTGTGTACTAGACAACTCATTTATCATAGTTGAAGATCTCACATTGTCTACTAATGTAGGATGCAAACCTCACATGACAAAGTTGGTATTGTAAGGTTAAATTAGACTTAAAATCTGTTTTTCTAAAAGGACATAAAAGCCTATCCAAGTATATATATATATATATATATATATATATATATATATGGGAGTACAAACTCCATTACTAAGTCAGTTTTATGCGGTTAAAATAAGCTTAAAGTCCACTTTATAAGAATTATAAAGAAAAATAGAAAGCAATGAAGGATGTTCATAACAGGTTAAATAAGGATATGGTAACAGTAGAAATATATTAAATAAAATATATAAATAAAAGATACTTTGTCCCTCCACATATTTGACAAAAAATCATAACAAAATCCATGTGCTAAACACCAACAAGAAACTTGGAAAACACCTCTATCTTGAAATAATGGCAAACAAACTAGTCTTGAAAATAAGATAAGTCTGTCTTTGGTCCTTCGTAATCCTCAATAATTAACAGAACTTTCTCCAAACAAATAGACAGTCATCAATAAAATAAAATAGTTTTGGTACTCATTTTTACATGATTTTTTGGGGAATTTGGTCTGCAACACATCTATGTTTAAGCTTAATCGCTTCTTGTTTCCGTTTCTACAGAACTGAGCCACAAGAAATTTGCAGGTATCCCAAGAGTCAAACTCTAATTTCTTTTTTTTTTTCTTCCAGCATTCTCCTATCATTTTCTTGAAACTAGTTGGTTTAAAGTGAAACACTAACTTTGATGAAAGAAATTTTAGGTTCCAATATCATGCAATCTCTAAATAACTTAAGTACATTGTACTTGTTGAAATTTGTTAGAGATCACACATTGAAAGGATGAATTAACCTTAAAATCCACTTTTCTATAAGATGGTATCCAAACAGATCCTTTCGTATAACCTGCTATTCAGCCCCTATTCTCATGTTTGAGCCGGTGTGAGGAAGTGTGCTGCAGATCCCTAATCAAATACAAATATGACAAATTATAGTATATAAGTAAATGCAACTTACCTTATAAAACTGGTTTTATAAGTTAGAGCTAAGTCTTAAAGTCCATTTTCTAAGAGAATGCCACAGTTTGATTTTACCGATTTAACAACATTCTAAGCCTCAATTATAGTAATTTTAGCATCAAACCACACAGATTGAACCAACATAAAAACAACCACCATAGTAACATAGTCAAAAACCAAAATCCACCAAAGGACTCAAGAAGCAAAACCACATAGGCTTGCACAGAGCTGCAACAAGCAGCAATTTCTAACATATATCACTGATAGACAACATAGTCCAACTCACGAAGCCTTCTTGCTTTTCTTAGCCTTCACACTTTCCACAACCTTAACCTTCATATCCCCTTTCTTCCTCTTCTTCACACTCAATTACTCACCTTAACAGCCAATTCACTTACACTCAAACAACATATTTGATATGTGGTCAAGATTTACAACACAAAATTAAAACAAATGCAAGATAGAGATTAACAAAACCTTTTACTATATTCAATTAGTTTATATTCATACCTCTCAGGAAACTGGAAGACAATACCAACCCTTTCTGGCACCAAGGGCTCTGGAGTTTGACTAGGATTTCCGTCATTCCCATACTTTTGGATGTAAATAGATCCCGAGGTTGGTTTGCATATACCTGCAAGAAGCTAAATGGAGAAATGCAAGGCCATTTCGTGAGCTATGACCACCATCAACCTAAAAGAAACATAAACTAAAGGGATAAAACGTATAACCTGCAATAGGGTTGTTTTTCCACTTCCACTCTGTCCAAAAATTAGGCCAAAACTGTTGCAAATGGCAGAAATAAGCTGCCACATAATACAAAAAATAAAAAAACTAGGAAGACGAATCATTAAAACTTTCATACTAAGGAAAATCATCTTAGTATTTTGAGGGAGCGGATTCAATGACTTTTTGGGGGGAAAAGTTATGTAAATTTAGTTTATTTTCATATGTCTTGAATGACCCACTTCAATTTTCAAATAATAAAAAATAGATGAAAATAAACTAAAGTTACATGACCTCTCCCATATTTTGAAGTTAGTAATACGATGAAACAAAGACACATACAATTACGAACCTTTTCTCTGGAAGTGAAAAGCTAACTGAATTTAGAAGTTTAAGCTGAGTCCCCGGGGGTTGATAGCTAACCTCTCGAACCTTAAGCAAAAATAAAGCTTTTCAGAACATACATTCCTGCAGTTTCCATCATAATGTCCCAATCCATCCAATGCACAATAACAAATTCCAATACATCAAATGAAAAACGAAAAAAAAAATTGCTTATTCCAGGGTAAAAGGCCTTTTAGGTTATCCCAAATTCAATCCAAACATGCACATGTATTTTTACCAAATTAAATTTCACAAGAGACAAAATCAATTCTAGTTCTTGTAAGTGCAATAATGGAAACGGTTAGTGGTAAAACAAAGGCCGAAGAGTAACTGGAGAGGAGCATACTTCGAAAGAGGAGTGGCTACAGTTGATTCTGGGAAGCTGAGTTGTTGGGAACTTTAGCCTGCAATTAAGAATATGGCTCAGAGAGGATTAGACGCAACGAAATGCAATTGAGAAAGAGGAGAGGGAGAAACACACGATTTGGAAACAGGGAAAAGCGGTGGTGGTTGGAGGGGGCGCAACCCAATTGGTGGCTTTAAAGCGGTGGTCATAGCCGATGGCTGCCGGTACAATTTCCGTTACGTTTTGTCTTTCTGGTTCAGCTGGGTCTGTGCAGATACCTGCTCAAAATATGGTTATCAATCTATATATCATTTTATCCTTTTGCTTAAACTATACTTTCAGAAGTAAAATTTGAATTTGATCCCTTAATTATTTTTTATCTTAATTTAGTTTTTATTTTAGAAAATTTGATCCAATTAAGTCATTTCCGTTAGTATAGTAATATTATTAAATGATGTGTCACGTGTCAGGATTTTTTGAATTTTTTTATTTTTATTTTTGAATTTTTTTATTTTTGAATTATTATTTTTTTAAAAAAAATTAAAATTTTGCCACGTGTCAAACTGATATTGTGCCACGTGTCAAGCTAACACTGTGCCACGTGGCAGTGACAGTGCCATGTGTCACTATTATGATAGGTGTCATTTTCTCATTCTCAAATTGGTTCTTGTATTTTAATTTTTGTCTAATTTAGTCCCAATTTTTGTAAAAATTGTGCAATTTTATCTTTCTCTAAATTGAAACCAAATTTAATTTTTATATAAATATGCACAAATATTTTTAACAAAATGTAAGGCCCACATACATTCTACCATTTCATTTAAGAGCTGCCCTAGTCTATTGGGCCTAAGGGCTCACCCAAAAAGGAGAATCAGACCTAATATGCCCTAACCCTAACCACTCTACCCACTTTCAGAAAACTATCCATTGTCCTAAGAGCTGCAGTCATCTCCCTCTGCTAGGGTTTGACGTCTTCGTCTTCGCAAAGGTCCAACTCTTTTTCCTCGCTCATGTAAGTTGCTTTCAGCTCTTTTCCCTTCAACTTACTTTTCATGGTTCCTACTAGGGTTCGTACTAATAAACCCGTTTGAATCTGTTCTGCTTCACTTTTCTAGCTTTGTAATCTTCTCCTAGAGTTGTGGTGTTCCGCTGTTCGGTGTCAAGGTCTTATACTAGCTCATTCCAAGTAAGGGAAGCTAGATCCTTTTGTATATTCCGTGAAAACTTGCTGCTTTCCCATTGATTTCGTGATTGAGTGGACTGTGTGTGAATATGAACTGTTGGGAATGCCTGCTTGAACTGTTTGGGTGTGTGGGTGACTATTGCACGAGAGATCAGTGGTGAGCACTGGTTTTCTCGCCCAAGCAAGCCTGCCTCGCCTAGGCGAGATTAACAGAGGCTCAAGTGACCAGCTCAGTTTTGAGCGAGCGAGCGTCTCGCTCAGGCGAGGGGAGTCTCGCCTAAGTGAGAATGCGTAGAAGCCACTGTTCCTGTGTGTTGAGCTCTCGCCTAGGCGAAAGAAGCTCGCCTGAGCGAGAGACCCTCTCGCTTAAGTGAGACCCTTCAGCCTGAGCGAAGAGTTGGGCAAGAGTGCGTCCTGGTTTGATATTTTCTCTGTTCTTGGATGCTTGGCATGGATTGATTGGGTTATTATATAATGGCATGAGGTGAATGAATATGCGTGAGTGGGAGGGCGTATAAGTTGTGAATGATGAACTTGGATAATTCTTGGCATGTAATGAACATGAAATGGTTGGTTATGAAAGTGGCATGGTATTGATATGAGATAGAATTCTATATTCATGGATGGAGGATGATGAATTGGTATGGGTTTGACCTAGAATATAAAAGGGGTTGGTTATAAAGGTTGACATGAGATGTATATGCATGATAAATATTACTTGGTTGTTTGAATATGATTGGTATGTGGTCAGTACGTAATTCCTTGAAATCTCTAGGCGAGATTTCAGGGTCATGCTTCAGTGGTCGGGACGTAATTCCATGACCCCTTGTTAGTGGGAGTTCATGGTGGTGCCCTATCTATATAATTTGGTAAGGATTCAATGTAAGGTTGCATCTTGATGCTCTAAGGAGTCAGTTAGTCTCACATAGAGAGGACTGACTCTTATGGTGAGAGTAGCAGGAGGCCCGAAACTCATTAAGGGCTAACCTTGTGTGTGGGGGATTGAGACATTGTAACACTTGTAACACTTAGCTCGTGGGTGAGCAGAGAAATCAACCACAAGTGCAAGCATCCGCTGAATCTGACTAAATTATATGTATCCGGATGAGTCGAGTCTGAGTCTTAGTGTATTGTTTGCAAGTCATAACATGATTGGTTGATATATGTTCATTGGCTTGTGAAATAGCATGTATTTGTATGATAAACTATTTTATACTCCAGCTTACCCTTTCGTTTGTTTGTTGTATGTTCTGTTGTGTGGTTTTCTCTTTTTGCAATGATCATCAACTTGTTGATGTGAGTAGAGGTGAGAACTCCCGTAATCATCAGGGTGTTATAGTCTGCTGCATAGTCTGCTTGGACTGGACTTAAGCTTATTTGGGCTTTTCTTTAGGGCTATGACCTATGTACTCCTTGTCTTTGGGCTTTAATTCTAAATACTGTTGATTTATATTTTCATACTTTGTTAAGGCATCGTGGTGTGCCCTTTTCCTATTCGAGTTTCTCTTGGATAATTCTGAGGAGTAGTGTCTACAATCGAGGACTTTGTTTCTAATACTATTCCGCGTGACATTCCTTTAATTAGCGTTATTAATGAAATAGGGTGTTATACAAAGCAGGATCAACTATGTTATTGACGAATTTAGAAACTAATTTATAATAGAAACTATTTTAGTCATCAATGTAGAAATCAATTATAAATTTTTGAACTATTCTAGTTGCAAATAATGTTTAGTTTATAAATTGGTACCTAAATTGGTTACTATAATGACTAATTTTTTTGTCATTAAAAGTGGTCATCATTCAAACAAATATTTATTTTCTTCTAGTCAACTACGACTTTATAAATTAGATACTTCATTTATATGAATCGATAAAGTATCATAAAGTATTGAACATGAACACATGACCTAAGTTAAAGTATCATTGTATCATAGGAAATTAGACATCTTTAAAATTGTTTTACATTTGTCATTACTGCATACACTTTTTTATGATAATAAAATAAAAATATTTTTAAAAATTATTAGTATAATAAAATTAATTAAAAATGATTTATTATAATGAAATTATTTAAAAATAAATTATTATAATGAAATTAATTAAAAATAAAATATATAATGAAATTAATTAAAAATAAACTATTATAATGAAATTAATTAAAAAATAAGTATTATAATGAAATTAATTAAAAATCAATTATTATAATGAAATTAATTAAATATATTACTAAAATTTAGATTAAAGTTTTATAAAATTATAACATACTTTTATGAATTTTATAATGTTATAAATATATAATACAAATACTAGTAGATGTTAATTAAAACAAAAATAGTTATAATAAAGGCTTAGATATACATTTGGTCTCTATTTTGTCAAAAATATTCAATTTGGTCCCTATTTTCGTTGTTTGGTCAATTTGGTCCTCATTTTTGTAAATCGAGTCCTTTTGGCAAACAATGTTAAAATTGTTAACGACACAGTGATAACGTGGAACTGTTTAAGTTACGTGTCAATTTTTTGCAGTGATGTTGGCACATGTTGGCATAGTGTTTCATTAGTTATATTTTAGGAAAATAAAATAAAATGAATTGCGTATAACATAAAGCAAGGGTTAAGTGAAAAAATTAAAAGGTGAAATTGAAGGTTTACTACAGCGAGAAATTGGGCATTCGAGTGGTCGAGAGATAGGGAAAAATTAGGGTTGGTGAGAAAAGGGAAAATTAGGGTTCTTGTTCATCAAATTAGGGTTCTTGTTCATCAATTAGGGTTCGTGAAGAGGGGAAATTGCGCTTCGAGAGTGATTTGCGATTGGAGATTGGAGATTGCACTTCGAGATTGCGGTGGGAGGTTATCATTCGATATTGGAGCGTCAACTAGGTTCAGGTTGGTAAGCTTGAGAAATATTTGTGTAGTGTTTTTCGTTTGCAGTGGGTTTGCGGTGGGTTTTATAGCTTTGTGGTTTATTGTTTAAAAAGTGGTACTTTTTTGGTTGATGTGTACTATCTTTTCGTTTGTGGTGGGTTTTATAGCTTTGTGGTAGGTTTTATAGCTTTGTGGTTTATTGTTTAAAAAATGGTACTTTTTTGGTTGATTTGTGTAGTGTATTGTCACTTTCGATAGTGGGGAGTGGTAATATTTTATGTGTTTGGTGGTCCCCTTGTGTTCCCCGTTATTTATTCATTTTTCAGTTGTGGTCCCCTGTTTAATTGATAGCATATCATTTTTTTAATATTTAGATGTGTGACGAAAGATTAAAGGTTGTGGTCCACCATGGTGGACATTTTGTTTAGAATGGTGGGCTATTATATGTGGGTAGATTTATTGATGATTGGTCATGTGACCCAAACACATGGGGGTATTTTGGGGTGTTAGACACACTTAAGTCTATGAGTTATTTAGCTGTTAAAGAATTGTGGTGTGTTGTAGATAGACGGCTGTAATTGTTGTATGATGATAATGGGTCAATTAATATGGTAAACGTTGCTAAGCGTAATGGAGAAGTCCACTTGTTTATGGTCCATATTGTGTCAGAAGCAGTAGTTGTAGATGATGATATAGACAATAATTTGGAAAATGTGATTGTTGAAGTTAATTCTGAGTAGGGAGATGAAGGTTTGAGTGAGGTTGTTCTTGGGGGTGAAGGTTTGGGGGGTGAAGGTGGAGGTCTAAATGAGGCTGACTTGGGAGGTGGAGGTGAGAATGAGGATGACTTGGGAGGTGGAGGTGAGAATCAGGCTGACTTAGGAGGTGAGGATGAAGCTGAGTTGGGATCAGGAGGTGAGGATGAACCATTGTTGAGAGGTGGAGGAGAGGCTGAAGCTAATTTGGGAGGTACATGTGTGGATGAGGCTGATTTGGGAGGTGGAGGTGATGCTGACTTGGGTGGTGCAGGAGGTCAGGATGGGGTGTTTGAAACTGAGGTGGATATTGAGGCCGAGGTGCACAGTTGGGATGAATCGGAGACTGAGGATGAGGACTTTGTTTATATTCTTGTGAATGTAATAGGGGACATCAATAATTCTGATAATGATGTGGGTTTTGTGGCAGTTGAAGTGGGTATAACTAAAGAAGAGAATCAAAGTGAATGTGAACACAGGGGGAATGTGCTAAAACACATTGATAGAGGGCTTTCTGATGATCAGTGGCTGTCAGATGAATTATTGAGTGATGGAGAAACTGATTGTGAATCAGAGGATGATGATAGCAGTCGAGATGTTTTTGGGATGTTTGTGATGCCAAAATCCATGGCAGACTATAAGTGGGAAATGGGAACATATTTCCTTGACAAGGAACACTATAGAGATACTATTAGAACGTATGCAATTCATGGTGGAAGAAATATAAGATTTGTTAAAAATGATAAGCGTAGAATTAGGGTGAGATGCATGAGGGCCTAAGGAAACTGTCCTTGGTTAGCTTATTGTGCGTTGTTGACTTCCCATCATAACTGGTAATTAAGGAAAGTTATTGATGTTCATACTTGCAGTAGGGAATTTACCATTGATATAATCAATTCTAAGTGGTTGAGTGGGACTTTGGAGACAGACTTGAGAGAAAATCCAAGTTTAAAAATCTATGAAATACATAACAAGGCTGTTATGAAATCGAATACTAGAGTGTCAATGTCTATGGCTCGTAGGGCAAGAGCAATGACAGTAAACCAAGTCCAAGGTTCATTTAAAAAAAAATTAGGAGAATTTATGATTATGCAAATGAGTTGCTGAAATCCAATCTTGGATCTACAATAAAATTGAAAGTGGAAGACGTGTAGGGTCAAGCAACATTCAAAAGGTTCTACACTTGTTTAAAAGCGTTTAAAGATAGTTTTATGTCATGTAGACCAATAATTGGGTTGGATGGATATTTTTTGAAAGGAAGGTATGGGGGTGGGTTATTAACTGTTGTTGGTCAAGATGGTAATGATTAGATGTTGCCACTATGCTATGCACTTGTTGATGTAGAGAACAAAGAGACACGGACTTGGTTTATAGAGCTATTGATTGAAGACTTAGGTGGGCCAGAAGTATGTCAGTCCATCACTTTCATGTCAGACCAACAAAAGATAAATTTCAGTACTGATTTAATCAATATTTTAAAGTGTTTGCACTATGCTTATGGACTTATCTATATTTCATTTTTTTTCTTTTGATAGGGACTTATGCCTGCTATACAGGAGTTGTTACCTAGAGCAGAACAAAGATTCTGCATGCGCCATTTGTATGCTAATTTTAGGAAAAAATTCAGTGGGAAGAAATTAAAGAATTTAATGTGGCGGGTTGTTGTAAGTACCTATCCCCAAGCTCGGGAAAGAGAAATGAGAAATATCAAAGAAGTCAATCTTGAGGCTTACAAATACCTCATAGCCATTCCACCAAGGTTTGTTTTTATCCTCCATATTGACAATACTGTTATACACTATGATGATGCTAACCTTTGTGTGACACTTTCATTTTCAGATTTTGGTCCAAATCTAGGTTCACAAATCCAACCATCTGTGACACTTTGGTAAACAACATGAGCAAAGCCTTCAACAGTGTCATAATTGATGCAAGGACTGAACCAATTATATCAATGCTAGAGGACACCGAATTTATTTAATGAAGATGTGGGCCAAAAATCGAAAGAAGGTGAAAGCTTTGAAAGGTTCAATCTACCCAAAGATTAAAAGCAAGTTGCGAGAAGAATCAACCTTAACAAAGAACTAGATTCTAAGGTATTTAAATAGTCATTTTCACACAATTAATATTAATCATTCAGGCTTATTGCTAACTTTTTATGCTTTGATAGTTGGTCAGGAGAAAAGATTTTTGAAGTCAAGCACATTTCACTTATTGGAGAGAAGTACAAAGTCAACATTGACATAATAATGCACGTGTAGGAAATGGATGCTCAGTGGTATTCCTTGTTGTCATGCACTTGCTGCAATGAGGTTCTTAAATTTGAATGTAGAGGAGTTCATACCACACTGGCTCAGAATTTGCACGTATGAAGAAACATACCACTCATTAATCTATCCAGTCAATGAGCAGCTGCTTTGGGAGAGGACTTCCTATAATGATGTGCAACCCCCCTTCAAAAGGAGATTACTTGGGAGGCCAAAGAAAAAAAGGAGATTGGAATAGTGGGAGTTAAAGAAAAATGATACAAAGTTGAGGAAAGGTGGTCATCAAAAGAGATGTAGGGACTGTCGTGAAGTGGGACATAACATAAGTAATTGTCCACAAGTCCCTCAACAAACATAGCCTACAGAGCTACCAGCACCCCCATCAAGTCAGCAGTCCACACAACTTACACAACAACCACCACTACCATCAAGTCAGCAGTCCACACAACCAACACAACCTACACAACAACCACAAGAAGTCTCAATACAAGCTGGGCAACCAAGCACAAGGCATAAATTGCAGATTCAAAGACCAACTTGAAGATCCTTTTCTATGTTTTAATTAGGCCTACTTAGGAGACCACATTTTGTGTCAAATGTATTTAGGCCTCTTTTGATGTAATTTTGTAATAATTGGTACTTCTTTTGTTAACTTCTTTTGTCCAGCACTTGACTTTTGTTTCACAGCTGAATTGCATGACTTAACAGGTTCTGATTGCACTTAAATGAATATTGGTCTGCAATATTGGAGTTGTTATTGCCATTTATGCTTTTGTGCTTGGCAGGTTGTCTTACCAAAATATGGATTGAATTATATTTTGCTATATTTTGCACTTCTGATTGCCAGGGTGTGGTATAAAATTATAGACTCCATTACAATAATTTTCATAAAAATAGGTACTGTATTGAATATTTTAAACTTAAAATATGGACCAAATTGAACAACTTAAACGAAAATAGGGACTTAACTGAACCTTTTTAAACCAGAGTTGGGATCGAATTGAACAACTTAAACGAACATCAAGATTCATGCATCCAGAACAAAATAAAGATTACTCAACCATGTTTCATCGAGAACACAAAAAACATTCATAACTTCATTCATAAATTACAATGCAGAGCCAATGACTGATTTTTTAACATTCATAACTCCAACACCCAGAAAACAACATCCTCACCTAAACACATTAATTTTTTAACATTACTGGCACCATTACTTTAAAGATTACAACAACAACAATAACTAATCCTAAGAAAAATTAGATCGTTTTCTTCATAACCCTCACGAAAGTCTCCAGTTCAGAAGTCTTCATCCTTTGCTAGGCTATAATACCATCCCTTTCATCATACAATTCTTCATCACACCACTTGAAGTAGTTACACCACACCATATCACTGGAAGCAACACTCTTGAACTTAGAACAACCCTAAAATTGTCTACCATTATTCTTCGAAGTTTTTTCCACTCGAAGCACTCCAACTTCTCCACATTTGCAAATGGGGATTAAACCCATACCCTTGGAACCACGAATATGAGACCCACCGCAACTTGGTTGCCCCTAACTATTACAGCAAGAGAAGGAAGACGAATGGTGACGAGACATACCTCACAAACACGAATTCAAAATCACCAACTGGATTGTGCACAAGTTTCTTGCTAGCCACAGTTTTCCTTGAAACCTTAATTTCTTCCCCAATTTAATTTCACTTACTTTTAAACTTACAACAGCCATAAAATTTCACTATGCCAACGTCACTGCAAAAATTTGACATGTAACCCAAACAGTTCTACGTTGTCACTGTGTCGTTAACAATTTTAACACTGTTTGCCAAAAAGACTCGATTGAATGCAATTTTACAAAAATGAGGACCAAATTAACCAAACAACGAACAAAGGGGCCAAATTGAATAATTTTGACAAAAATAGGGACAAAATGTATATTTAAGTCTATAATAAAATACGTAAAAATAGTTATAAAACATTTAAATTTTATCTAAAAATCATTTTTATAATTATATAATTAAAGCATTTTTAATTTTCATAGATTTTTTGTAATAATAAAAACTAAAAACTTAGTTAATAAATATAAAGATACGAAAGATTAGAAAGAAAAGCACAAGATTATACAACAAAAACCAATTATAAAAGAGCCAAATCTCCATTACTAAACCAATTATAAAAGAGCCAAATCTCCATTACTAACGGGTGGAAATAAGCCATACTTTAATCTGGTAAAAATATCACAGTTAAAAAAATATCATAATAACCATAAACGGTTTTAGTGAACAAATTATTTTATGTTTATAGTGATTTTAATTGTCCCTTTTCAAATGAATATTTTTGTGAAAAATATGATATTAAACATAATTTTTTAACTCCTAGAACTCCACAACAAAATGGGTTATGTGAAAGAAAGAATAAATTACTTAAGGAACTTGCTTGAACCATGTTAAATGAAACTTCATTGCCAAAGTACTTTTGAGCTGATGCAGTCAACATAACTTGTTATGTTTTAAATCGTGTGTTGATTAGGCCAATTTTAAAAAAATCCTTTATGAGCTTTTCAAAGGTAGAAGGCTTGCTTTAAATCATCTAAAAGTGTTTGGCTGTAAATGCTTGATTTTAAATAATGGCAAAGAGCAACTTCACAAGTTTAATGCTAAAGCGGATGAAGGTATATTTCTTGGTTAAGCTACAAATAGTCATACATATAGGGTATATAACAAAAGTTTAATGATTGTTGAAGAGTCCATGCATGTGGTATTTGATTAAACTAATCCAAAGATGCAAGATCAAAGGTCAAAGAATGCAGATGATGAAGATATGCTCTTGGAAATGCAATCTGGTGCAGTAAATCAATCATCTCAAAAGGAAAAACATTCGACTAAAATAACTGTAGACAACAACCTACCTAAGGAGTGGATTGAACCTAATAAAAGGACAACATCATTGATGATACCAATAAGGGAGTATGCACCAAATACAAGCTTACTTATTGTGAACTGATAAACGTTTGACAAGTGAACCAATCGTTAACGTAGTAGTAAAATATCGTCCTCTGTGATTGACTCGTTGAATACTAGATTCCTAATTTACGTAATTTGAGCAAATAAGATTTAATAGAATTGCAAGCATAAAATTATAACAAAAACTTCAATCAATATAAGAATTGTCATAGGATAGATTTCATACCCTTTCTCATAGAATTCTACTCATTTTCAATTGATGCAAGCAATGTAATCATCCACTTGAGTTTACTCAGAGTTGTTTTACCCCTAATCCCTTAGTAGGTAAAATCTATTCATTGAATTCAAACCCCTAATCCCTTAGGTCAGTTTACAAAAATTCAATAGAATCATGAAATATCAATAATCATTTCTATTGCAAACTAATTAGATATGCCCAATTTCCCAATTGTGACAAAACATAACATGTCTTATTTATAAACGTAAACAATCTCCAATTTCTCAATTGTGAAATTTCTTATAGAATAAACAATAAAGCCATAAACAAAGCACTAAGATAAATAACATTAACAAAACATCAAATGTAACGAGTATAACCTATAATCTAGAGTCTTATATCAATCCTTCAACAAAAAGGAAAATTAGTTATGCATAATGAAAAAAAAAACTAAAAGTAACGGGAGAAGCGAATGATAAAGATGACGAAGAATAATAGCTTTTCATGAACGATCATCCTCCTTTTATCTTTTCCATGTTCTCCCCCTTTGCTGAGGTAGGTTTCTCTCTCCTCTAACCGTTCCCCCTCTTTCTTTCTTGTATTTTATTTTTTCTTTAAATCCTTGTCAGTCCACACCATATTTGAATCTAGCTAACTCCCTTCAGACTTGTTTGCAAAACAATGAACAAACCCAAATGTATGATCCAAAACAAGATAATGCATGATGAAATTAGTCCGATAATACACAAATGAATAAAAATTGACTAACTAATGCATGAATACACATATATTTTATCTGCTCATCAAATTCTCCCAAACTTAGACTTTTGCTTGTCCTCAAGCAAAGAAAATGTAATGAAAAGAAATAGTAAATGAAAACAGAATGATGAGCTAGCATTTAATCTCAAATCTAAATTCACCCAATGATATTCTAGACGCACACATTCCCCATTTGTTGGGTCTTTAAATGCAATTTATTCAATGAGTAAAGGCACGAGACATTAAGGAGGACTTTGATTTTTTTTTAAGTTCTCTTAATAAAGGATTTCTTCTGAGGTTTCTATCCTAGTAAACACTTACCTGCTAACTAAGCATGGATCCTCCACTCAAATGCTTTGCACTTACCACACTCGATCTCAAAGGAGTGCCTCTTTTCCCAGTAACACAGTCTCAAAGGGATGTTCATTTAACTTATTCTTATCATTACTATTATCCCCCTCTCTCTTTTTAATTATGTTTTTAATTTTTAATTTTTTATGTGAAATTGACAGACATTTCTCTAGTAACCAAATGTAGTGAGTGTCACCTTAGAAACCTAAAAATAACTTTTAAATATATCACTAAAAAATTATCTTCCTTAAGTGCCAAGTGTCAAGACTTCTTGTGTAGGGTGTGAGTTTCCCAACAATTATCCAATGTTCTTCACAAAATATAATTGAATAAACTTAGACTTGAGTCAAGATGATGTGTATGCTATGCAAATGCAACAACAAAATGAAATGCAATAACTAACATGCAATTGACCCTCCTAAGCTTAAATGTCTAAGTTTTCCCCTACATAAACAAAATAACTAAGAATAGAAGGGATACAACTCACAAAATTATTGGTGGTGGTGGTGAGCAATAGTGTCTTGGAGTAATTGTTCCACACGTTGCTGATGGAGGAGTTGAGTATCGCAGAACTGCTCAAACTCATTGTGATGGCGTTGTTGTTGCAAGTGGAGGCTTAACAAGTGACCGATTGATACGAGCAAGCGCTTCAACATGAGAATCTGCATGATTTGATGACACTCTAGACGGTGGAAAAAGTGCAGGAGGAGAGGAATTGAGGGCATCAGGCGCCGAAAATGTCTAAACGTCTTTACCCTGCATAATAGTAAAATCAGGATTAGGAAGAGGTTGAGGTGGCATGCCTTCTATATAATTCATTGCCAAACAATTTTGACCATCCCGTTTAACCAACATGTCATTATTTATAAGCATATCGAGATCAATACAAGACTTCCTAGATATTGGCTTGTCATCCTCCAAAGGAATGTTGACATATAGAGCAATAGTCGTGATCAACTTACCAATTAATATGTTTCCTAAGGATGCTTTCCCAACCTTAGTGAGTTGACGAGCCAACCACGCACCTAAGCCAACCATTCACGCTTCTTTTCTTTTTCTTTTTTTTTCCTTTTGTTTTTGATAAACAATACTCATTCAGAATACCTGCTATGTGGTGATGTTAATGGAACACTGGCCACATTTTTTTTTCGAAAGCACCACCAAAATACACCTTCAATCTTTGACCATTCACTCTAAAACTTCTTTTTGAATTGAGGTATGAAATTTCAATAATACCAAATGGAAACACTTGCTTCACAACAAATGGACCAGACCACCTAGACTTTAACTTACTAAGAAACAATTTGAGCCTAGTATTGTATAACAACACATGTTGCCCTAGTGTAAGCTCTCTATGCAAAATTCTTTTATCATGCCATTTTTTTGTTCTTTCCTTATAATTGCTAACATTTTCATAGGTCTACAGTATAAATTCATCCAACTCATCCAATTGTAGTAATCTCTTTTCACCTGCATTCTTTAAATAGAAATTCAAGAATTTAATAGCCCAAAATGCTTTATGCTCTAATTCCACCGGTAAATGACATGATTTTCCATACACTAGTTGATATGGAGACATTCAAATAGGAGTTTTAAAAGCTATATAGTAAGCACAAAGTACATCATCTAGTTTCTTAGACAAATCTTTCCTAGATGAGCTCAGGACTTTCTCTAAAATTCTCTTCAACTCCCTATTGGAAATTCCCATTTGCCCACTAGTTTGTGGATGGTAAGCAGTAGCTATCTTGTGTTTGACACCATATTTTTTCCAAGAGTGATGCAAATTTCTTGTTATGAAAATGTGAACCTCCATCACTAATGATTGCTCCTTGCACCCCAAATCTAGAAAATATGTATTTCTTAATGAAAGAAATTACCACTTTGGCATCATTCGATGGTAATGCCTTAGCCTCCACCTAGTTAGACACATAATCTACTAAAACCAAAATGTATTGGTTTGGAAAAGAGGAAGGAAATGGCCCTATAAAATCAATACTCCAAACATAAAAAATTTCCACATCCAGTATGTTCTTTAAAGGCATCTCGTTTCTCTTTGAAATATTTCCCACCCTTTGACATCTATTGTAAGACCCACAAAATTTAAACAATTAAATAAATAATTATTTAATAAATGCGGGTAGGGGAAGTCTTTATGGCGTTAAGTGTTAACTTTCTTGACGTGAAAAGGTACTGGCTCAAGTGGTTGAGAGTACTTTAATTGTGTGATAGGACTTGGGTTCGAGTCTTATGTATGCCAATTGTGTGTATTTTGTTTTATTATTTTGATATGATAATGTGATTGGAGCGTGATGGTAGGATATAACCTTTGAAGTATGAATTGTATCATGAAATGTAATGTGATTGGATTGGTTGTGCATTTGAAATTAAATTGTATGGTGATGGGTTCAAACCTTGACTTTGATAGAACCATAAACTTCCTTTTTATCAATTTTAGATTCGGTAAGAAGGTGAAGGGACGAGAGAAACCTAGCTAGGAACAACCAAGGGTGCTGGAAAAATCAAATAGAAGGACAATTAAAACCAAGCTTAAAGTATTTTTTTCGTTTTATTTGATTAACTACCATTAAAGTGTCATTAAAGGGAAAAATGGAGGGAGAGAGAGAGAGAGCATCTTTGAGTCTGATAGTTTGAGGATAGTGAGGAGAGAGTTAACAGAAGAGAAGCGTGAATCGGGAAGAGGAACAAGGGTACTGGTGTGGAGGAGGATTAAGGGGAGTTCATCGCGGAACCAAGGAAAAGCTCCAATTTTCAAGTCTAAGCGAGGGAACCAGGTTAGGGGAGTTCCTATGATTGTTTGATGTTGTATTTTATTCGTTATTGACTGTATTGCGATGTATGAGGGAATGGGGATTGTTATTTTCGTGAAAATCAGAATGGAAAATCGGGTTTCTGGGATTTTTCCAGAAACCGCCTGGCGGGTCGCGAGTGACCGCTAGGTGACACACGCACCAGACCCAATTTCTGGGTATCAACGATGAACCGCCTGGCGGCAGAGGATGAACCGCCAGGCGGCACGAACACAGTTTCACAATTTTTGGTTATATTTGATGTTTCTAGAATATCTGTGGTGTGGCCGTGATAATTGTATGTTCGGGTATGAACTTTGATGTTGATTGACTCTGCGTATGTTGATTTTGCTGCAAGATATTATCTCTGATATGAAATTGGGTAGTTAGGGTTTATGTGGAAGGTTGGAAACAATTATGCATGTTATAAATTCGTGATCTGACGTGATGTTATGAAATTCGATTTTATTATGATTTATAGATGTTGTTGATGGGTATGAATATGTGAAATGGTGTACCATGGGGTTGGTTGATATTTTGTTGAGTCCTAACTATGATTTCATGCCAAGAGAAGTATGAGGGATAAATGGAGGGAATATCGTGAGTGGGAACAGTACGAAGGGAGGACTTTTATCACAGATTTTTAAAAGGGTGGGTGTGAAATATGTGATATTGCATGTTGGTATCATGTATTAAAAGTAGATAAAGGTGGGATTTATACGAAAGATATTGCAGGTGTGGTATATATGTTACACTAATGAGTGAAAGTACTTGTGTGATAAAATGTTGTATTATGCTGGTAAGAAAATTGTTGTGGCATGAATCTTATAGGTAGTAAATGGTAGGGCCAAAAGCCTGTTAGGTTGTATGCATGATGTTGAGCATATTGGTTGTGTTGTGAATAGATGTGATGTAAATTGTTTAAAGATTTATGTTTGGAAATTCATACTATGATGCAATTCCCTGTATTAAGTGTTTGGGTATCCTTTAGGACCAGTTTTAATGCCATAAAAACTGGTAGCATTGTGCTACTGGTATAGCGCCTGGCGGCGTGAGCGAGCCGCCAAGCGGACGAGAGTTAAAGCAGGGACAGTAGTCACAGCAGAAGTGAGGCGTCTGGCGGCGACAATGGTTGCGCCAGGCGGTGACATCGAATTAGGGCGTCTGGCGCCGTGGTGGTATCCGCCAGGTGATAGCGGTACTGTGAGAGTTCTGCAGGCGCGTGGCGCCTGGTGGTGTGGGATGCCCGTCAGGCGGTCTGGAGCTAAGTTCCGCCTAGCGGCGTGAGATGCGCGCCAGGCGGTTTTGGTCCAGTGATAGTGCGCGAGGAAGGTTTTCTACACCGCTTTAGAGGATGTTGTGATGCGATGCTTTGACTGAGGGCCCAATTACGAGTGTATCTTGTATTGGGGTAACACGTGACCACTCTAGGTTGTAGCCTGGTGGTTTAGGAAGTCCAGTGGAGTGTGCAGGTTGTGGCTTGTACGGCGGGGTTTCAGATGATTGCCCTCTTCAGTGGATTTTGATAGAGATTTTGGTAGTCTGAAAACAACTACAAACTTAGGTTTGTTTTGGGGAACTCCATTTGGTGTCACGCTGAGATGCTGTGGCAAAGTTATTCCCACGTGTGGACTATCAGGTGGTGGCCTGTAGTCGGAGGAGCGAGTAGACACTCGTGCAGCAAAGATCGATCATAGATATCACCTAAAGGGTATAGAGATGATAGACGTCTAAAGACAGGAGTTGGGTATGAAGGAGTAAAAGAAAAGGGAAGTGTGTTAACCGGTTTTAAATTTGTAATGTGGTATTTATTAATGTATTGTCTGATTTTATTTAAATGAGCTCACCCTATCTGTATGTGTGTGGCGATGATCATGTAACTTGTTACATGGGAGCATATGTTGATGCAGGTGGGCAGACTGAGACTTAAAGGCGGAGAGGGGACCGTTGGGAGTTTTACTGATTTATATTTTGTCATGATATGGATTTTATGTAATAAATTTTATAGACATCTATATTACTTTTTGGTTTTGCCGCGCGGTATGATTAATTGATTTGGCACGTTTGAATTTTGAATCGAAATTTATTCCCGCGTTTTGGGAAATTGTTCCTAATAAATGAGGTTATTCAAATAAATATTGTGATTATTATTTTATAAGTAATTTCCAGCTAGGACGTTACATATATCACACTTGTAAATAAAACCACGGGCATCTTTATAAAGAGTAGGCCAATAGAAGCCACTTTTTAAGACTTTAGAAGTTGTTCTCTCAATGCTAAAATGCCCCCCATAATCTGATCCATGACAATGCCAAAGGATACTCTCAAACTCATTGTCAGGAACACATCGCCTAATGATACCATCACCACATCTTCTTAATAGTAGGGGATCATCCCAGAAATAAAATTTAACATCATGCAATAATTTATTTCTCTGCTGAAAAGTCAAGTCATGAGGAATTATACTAGCCGCTTTAAAATTGGCAAAGTCCACAAACCATGGCAAAAAAGTAATGGCTAGTAACTTCTCATATGGAAACTCCTCTGATAGAGGTTGTACTTCCCGATCATCCCCACCAACCTTTAGTCTTGAAATATGGTCAGTTATTAGATTTTGCTTCACTTGCTTATCTCGAATTTCCAAGTCAAACTCTAGTAACAAGAGAATCCAACAGATTAATCGTGGCTTGGCATCCTGCTTAGCAAATAAGTATCTCAAAGCAGCGTGATCAGTGTAAACAATAACTTTAGACCCAACAAGATACGATCTAAATTTATCAAAAGCAAACAATATAGAGAACAATTCTTTCTTAGTCGTGGCATAATTCTTTTGAGCCTTATTCAATACACGATTGGTATAATAAATAACATGAAATACTTTGTCTTTTCTCTAGCCTAATACAACACCCATAGCATAATCACTAGCACCCAAATAGGTGTTGTAATTATATGAGTAGAGACAAGTTGTTTCTTTAAAGTTATGAATGATTGCAAACATGCATCATGAAACACAAAAGGGGCTTCTTTTTCAAGAAGGTTAGTCTTATACTTTTCTATTTTAGAAAAATCTTTAATAAACCGCCTATAAAAGCCTGCATGTCTTAAAAAACTTCGTACCCCTTTAACATTCAATGGAGGAGGTAATTGTTCAATTATTTCCAGCTTTGCGTTATCTACCTCAATACCTTTAGCAAAAATTTGATGACCAAGAACAATACCCTCCTTTACCATAAATTGACATTTTTCCCAATTTAGCACTAAATTAGTTTCTTAACATCTTTTTAACACTAAGGTCAAATTAGATAGGCAAGAATCAAATGAAGAGTGAAATTCAGAAAAATCATCCGTGAAAATAGAATACATACACCTTTGAAATGTTGCGAGTGCATTGCAGAGTCTGAAGGGCATCCTCCTATAAGCAAAGACTCCATAAGGGTATGTAAATGTTGTCTTTTCTTGATCTTCATGAGCCATGACTATTTGGTTGTAACCAAAATAACCATATAGAAAACAGTAGTATTCATGTCCAACCAATTTCTCAAGCATTTGATCTATAAATGGGAGTAGGAAATGGTCCTTCCTTGTGGTTTGATTCAGTCTTCTATAGTCAATACATATGCGCCACCCAATAACTTTTCATTTGTCACTACTATCATCCCACCTTTCTTGGGCACCACATGAACCAGGTTCACCCACTCAATATAAAAAAATGGATAAATAATGCCTAAATCCAGTAGCTTGATTACTTCTTTCCTCACCACATCCTTCATTATGGGGTTGAGCCTTCTTTGTGGTTGACAGATAGAATTGAAGTCCTCTTAAAAATAAATTTTATGCATGAACACAATAGGACTAATACCTTGCAAATCATCAATTTTCCAACCTATAGCAAATTTGTGCTCTCTCAACACCTTTACAAGTTCCTCTTCCTCAACAATGGTAAGTTCATTGCTTATAATGACACGATTGAGCATTGTCTCATCTAAGAACCTATATTTAAGGTGAGAAGGAACTGAGTTTGCCATTATAGAGCACTGTAAGGAGAGAAAAATTATAGTGTGAACTATGCTAACTGAGTGAGAAGGAGAGCTGAAGTGGGGAAGCACTAGGAGGCCATTTTTATCAAGGAAGAAGCCAAGAATCTTCAAGTTTTAACAAGGATATCCAGGTTAGGGGAGCTGGACTCTGTAAATTTTAATGTATTGTTATTGGTTGCATGATTTATGATGAATAAACTGCTTAAACTTGGTTAAATTTGTTTAATTTCATATTCTGGAAATTTTCCAGAAACCGCCTAGCGGCCCTTTAAAGGGCTGCCAGGCGACTTATGCTATTTCTGTGTGTTTTCTAAGTTCCTATGAGGAACCGCTTGGTGGTGAGTGTTGTGCCGCTAGGTGACACAAGCTGATCAACCCAGTTTCTAAGTTTTTGATGAATGGCCTGGCGGTGATGAACAACTGCCAGGCGACGCGAGCAATAATTGCTCGCATTTGATGTTTTGGGATTTTTGGGTTGATTCTGATAAGGAAACAGGGCAGCTATATCTGTTGATTTTATTGCGTGTCGTATATTGTTTAATTTTGTTGAGATCGAAAGTTAATTGGATGAAATGGATATGAACATCATTTTGAGTTAGAAGATTTGTGGGTTGTAATGAGTTGAGTATAATTACTGTTGATTTGTACTGGAATTATCGATGGAAATAAATTATGTTGAATAATGGTACCAGTGTTATCATGATCAATTGTTAAATAGTGAAGATAGGCAGAGGAATGCATTGGGGAACTTTTGGGAGGGGCTTGTAGGTGCTGGAAATTCTAGAATTTTTCTAGAATTGCATGCATCGCTTGGTGGTAAGGGTTGGGCCGCCAAGCACCAGCGCAAAGATAGTGATTTTTGCATGGGTCCTGAGATTCTGGTGAATTAGGTTATTGCTATATGTGGAGTTAAGAGGAGTAGTTAGACAAAAGGCTATGGTGATAATATGTATAAATTAGTATTATGAATTTATGTGATTATTAATGGGAAGAGAAGTCCATGACAGTGCAATAAAGGTTACAATTTAAATAGGAAATAGCTGGACTGGGGATTAATGCAATGTAAGAAGGGAATTGTCTCCATAAAGCTGGCTAAGTGTACTTGAGATATAATTATAAGCTTAAGTGTTATGGACCTATTATTAGTAGTTCGATGGAGATTGAGGCATTATAGGGGAATATGTTGGAGTGCAGGTAGTAGGATTTGGTGATGGCACACTGTGAATAAGACCACATGAACTTATGCAAGTCTAGTTATTGATGCAATTTGATTGGTAAATCTAAATAGAAAGTGAAACATAGACAATAAGCTAAACATGTGAGTACTTACGCAATCAACTTGGTGGAAAGTGGTATGGGTTTTTGATACCTAGGTTTGGGGTTGTAAGCTGTTCTGAGTGCCTAAAAACCAGTAATGCACAAGTATTGGTGTAGCGCCTAGTGATGGTAATTGACCCGTCAGGCGAAAGCTACCAAATCAGTGGAGCTTTGGAGCGTGTGGCGCCTGGCGATGAGGGGCATCCCGTTAGGCGATACCTGGAGATAGTGGCAACAGAGCGCTTGGTGCCTGGTAGCACGTGTCCCCCGCCAGGCGGTCTAGAAGTGAGTTTCTCCTGGCGGCTCTGGAGCAGCGCAAGGTGATAACGCAGAGGCAGAAGTTTGTTTACTTTGGGTGTGCATAATCTGCAATGCTTTGGTGATACCTTGAAGGTCGGCTTGCTGGATGTTCCTTGAGTTGTGACTCAGAACGTATCCCTTGAGTTGTGGTTCAGGATAGGGGTTAAACACGTGGCATTCCTTGAGTTGTGGCTCAAAATGGCATCTCTTGAGTTGTGGCTCGAGATGGCGGATGAACACGAGGAACTCTTAAGTTGTGGCTCAGGTTGGCGAGTGTTGCTGGTGTAAGTGTGCGAGTTGTGGCTCGTACGGATGGGTCAAGATAGATTGTCCTCCTCAGTATGTGGCTGACGATTTTGGTAGTCTTGGGACGTTACGAACTATGTTCGTATTAAGAACTCCACCTGGCATTACGGAGTATGGTCTGTAGCTAGTTTCCCGCATGTGTTCTACAAGTTGTGGCAGCAAGACATCTTGAGGTATTCATCTAAAGACGTAGAACATGGATAACATGGTGGTGGCCATGTGTTTTGGAATGAAAGGATGGAGTTCCTTTGATGTTTATGTGATTATATTTTTGAATTTCATATGTTTTATATACTGTTAGCTCACCCTATCTGCTTGTGTTGGACGATGATCGTGTACGCGGTATACGAGAGCAGATGATGTTGCAGGTGGATCTGGTGAGGCATAGAGGCAGAGCGTTGACTATATGAGGGATTTTACTACAGAGTATTACTGCATTTTGGATTTTAATAAAACTTGTAACTGTTGATGTTATAGACCTGGTTTCTGTATTGAGTTAGTATAAACTATGAATTTTGGATAAAATTTACAATTTAATAAAGTTTTAAATTTTCCGCGTTTTTGGGAAATGAACTTAATTAAATGATGTATTATAATTAGGTTTTATTTTATTATTTAAAATCCGTAATATTCAAACAAAATGTTACACATATGTACTCAATTAATCCAAACACTTGCTAAATAACCACATTCATAATCTGTACAACACATTTCATATTCATCCCAACCCCTCAAGAAACCCTTATGTTTATGAAAACCCCCAATCATCAAATCATCATCAGAAGGGATCATTCTCAATTAATTATACAATTAAACAAACTAAGTAAAGGCACCAAAATTTGCAATACTTCCAAACATATCATAAAAACACAAACAAACGTAGATCACACCAAACAAATTCATATCACTTGGTGGGCCTTCATTTTCGCCAGGTGGTTCTTTGTAGAACGATGAAATTTGGGTGAAAACAAGATGAGTCACCTGGCGGACCTTCATAGCCTCCAGGCGGTTTCTGGGCAAAAACCCATAAACTTCAAAAATAACGCAAATGAAGGAAAATTAAGGCACCCAAACCACAATATAACACATAACACATTACTCAAAGTAAAGGCACGTAGGGACAACTCCCTTTAGCTGGATTCCTAGCTCCAATTGCAATCTCGATGATCTCCTTTGCCCCCTAAAAGCCTTAACCTTTGCTCCCACACCAAAATTCCTTTCCATCACTAAGTCCTCCCTTTTGGGACACAAATTTTACTCATCTCCCTTACTCTCTCTACTACCACACTCAATTGACTCTCCGTTTGCTCACTTAGACTCCCCTCTCCCTCATTTAAGCCCAAAATAAATGAAAAATATTAATAAAAAAAATAATAAAACTTGAGAGTTAATGGCCATTTGGTTGAGTTTTTAATGCACCACAATTGCCACCACTCCACCCTTCTGGTTTCTCAGAGAATTTTTAAAGTTTCTAAGTTTTCCACCACTTAGCAAAAATACTAAAACGTTAAGGTTTCCACCACTTAACAAAGATACTAAAACGTGAAGAGGAACTACTCATGCTAGCCAAGGTTCAAACTACATACCTCCACTCATCAAACATATGCACAACCAATAAACCAATACATATTTCATGACAATTTATGCACACATAGAATGATAAATCATGTACCACAACCAAAACATGTGTGTAAAATAAAGCAATAATAAAACACCACACTAATGGCATACACAGGACTCAAACCCAAGTCTCTCAACACCACTCCACACGCTCGACCACTTAAGCTACCCTTGCACCTATTCCATGACTTAACAAAGCAATTCTAATAGTGGTACTTCCAAGCCACCATTTTTGGTAATTAATTATTCATTATTTATTTAAATTTCCCGGGTCTTACACAAATCATATGGCTTAAGCATCAACTCGTGGATTATGGAGTGAAATTGGTAAAGGCATCCTTGTATTGTGATAATGCTAGTGCTATCAATCTAACTAAGAATCTAATACAACACTCTAAAATTAAACACATTGAAATAAGACATTACTTCATTAGAAAATCAATTAACTGATTTGTTCACAAAACCATTAGCTCGTGATCGGTTTAACAAGCTAAGAAGTAAACTAGGCATTTTTGATTTTAAAAGTGTTATGCGTTTTTACTGTAACATCCCTTTCGAGATGTCACCTGTAAGATAATTTTTTTTTTACATGAAGCACAACCTTCAATACCATCGTATAAGATAGGAATTTTCACCATTATTTTCATCTAAAAAAAAACACCTGAAAAAAGATTCATCTAACCTCTTTATTCATCAAGGAGAAAACATAGCTCATATAATCAAATGATTTAAATCGTTTGATGAGGTTAAATATCAAATCCTTCAAGTGAAAACTCGAAAACCACTACACTATTACATTTTATTTCAAAGAAACCTTTTCAAAGGTTAAAATAAAACTTCCCAAAGCTTCCCCACGAACTCCTCACAACTAAGCTTCTCCAGCAGTATCTGCATCAACCTTTACTCCCGTATAACGCAAGTCATACGATCATCACAGGTGGAAACCACATCCACAAACATGCAAGGGTGAGCTAACCATGTATCACATCATATAACAAGCATATTAACATGTAACTCACGTAGCAAATTATGATGTAACAAAAATCATTCATAAAGAAAAACACCACCAACACATGTTCTCAACACCACAACTTAAACTCATCAGAATATTACCACAAAGTAATATTAACGGTATTACATTCTCTCATAGCTAACCAATATACCTTTCCTGCGCACCAATGCCTCTAGGAAAAGTCCATTCCCCTCCTTTCCATAGACTTACTAGCAACAACTCCACCTGCTCGACAAACCCTTGGGTGGAGCACTCCTGCTAAGCTCATGTCAAAGACTTACAAGGGAACGAAACCCCTTTACCATGACTCGACAAAGTCCTCTGGGTAAAGAAACCATCCTGGCTTTACAACTATCAAAGAGTTCATACTATCTCATCACATATGTACACCCATACATATCATACCTCAACACATGATCAAACATAACTCGACTCATCATGCAATTACATCATATTGTGTTGCATCATCATCAGATTAATCATAAATTGTTATCTTAGCATAACCCCAAGCATTATTCTCTTACACTTAAGGATAATAACATACAATTCACCCAACAACTCTACATTAAATAATACATAAACAACACATTTTTAAAATAGCAACAACATCATGTTAAAACAAACCATGACAACAAAACAATAAGTTCCACATGTGACCAGTGGAGTTTTCCACAACCTATGGATTTAGCTCTAGAAAACAAAAATTCGAACCAACGAGCTCCATAAATGACTTGTGGATTCTTCCACAACCTGTGAATTTAACTTCGAATATACAAGAGTCAAAACAGCGAGTCCCACAAGTGACCAATGGATTCTCCCACAACCTGTAGATTTGGCTTCGAATGCGCAAGAGTCAAAACAATGAGTTCCACAAGTGACTAGGGTATTTTACAACAACCTGTTGATTTGACTTTGAAAAATGAAAGAGGCAAACCAAGAACTAAAATTTACCCAAGCATTGACATAACTAATGGATTCTTAATAAACTCATAAAATCTTACTGAACTTAAACCCTAATTAATAGTACCCTTAGGAACCATACTCAATCTACTAACTTTATCTAAGACCCCAATTTTAACCAATTCACAGTACTCCAACACAAATCATAATTTCATCATCATAAGAAAACATCTCCAATTGCTATTACACCATGGATTCCCCATATGCTCAAGAACAACAACAAAACAATTTTATTCCATACAGCATTTCACCTCTACTTTTCTAAATGATAAAATTCAGTTCCTCAAATACCTTAAACAACATTTCTAATCAACTTACCAACAACGTCTAGCACTTCACAAAATTCTGCAGCCTCAACCAAAAACCCATATAAAATCATGCTTACCTCAACCATAATTAACACTCCAAAGGAAAACAAGTTATATTTACAACCATTGTCCCAACCTCAAATAAATTCACATGGTAACAAGATAAAGATCAAAATCCCTCATTTCCCCATTGATTCATCCAAATCAAAAATTAAAGTAATTAGATTAAACATCTTAACCCCATCCTTAAAAACGAATTTTTCCATCTAACTCATCTGATATTCACCATAAAAAAATTTGACAGCAATTGTAGACATAAAAAAATATTTTTTCTTATCAATAAACTTAATCCCAAACAGCACTACCACCATGAATTCAACCATTAAAGAAACTTATTATCATCTCCATCCATAAGAACGAAATTACTCCTTTATAATTCCATATTTTCAAATGCAACTAATTCTCCATACATAATCACAAAAATAATGAGAACACGACTTAACACCTCCTTACACCAAAACATAACCCAAAGATGCATTTCACAATTCCTTCATTCCATAAATCAATTTACAATCATTTCTCAACACACAATCATGTAATATCAAGAAAATGATTTAGCATCCCTCACACCAAAAACCCAACATTCTTTTACCACAAGGATAAACACTTCTTATCTCATATACAAGACATTCATCATATAAACAAATAACCATAGATACAAGGTGTAGCTCCCCTTACCGAGAATTCTTGAAATGCGATCACCTTAACTTGATCTACCCTCTTTCACTCTCAGTCCAACATTTCCTCCACTAATTTTTGTAGTTCCTCTTTGCTTTGTTCCCAACTTACATTTTTCTTCCTCTCTCCGAAGCCCCAAAATTCCAATTTTTAACTTAGCTAAAAATGACCTTCTGCTTTCCCTTACTAGGCTATGAAAAAATAAATAAATAAAAAACTTGTTGTTGTACAATGTATTTGCCTCAACTTTTCGCCTCCTAAGGCGTATCACAAATTTACTTAAAAAAAGAAAATAGACTTTATTTTCCCCTTTTTTTTCTAACCAAGATTTGAACTCAGAACCCCCAAGACTCAAATAACACTCCAACCCATATGGCCATCCTGTGTTTCTTGTTAACCCACACGCACCACAAAATTACAATGTACTCGCATACTCATTGCATTCAAGAAAGCAACCAAAACAATATTCCTAAATGTGGCAATTAAAATTGCTAAATTCCTATAGGCATACTTCACGTTCAAGCACACACATGAGCACATCCTAAGCAATTATAAAATAATAGAAAATTTATAATTATTTTAACATGCAGACAAGAATCGAACCTAAGACCTCCAAATCCCATGGCAAAGTTCTAACTCTCCCCCTCTGTTATGAACTTGTATATCAATTCAATTAATATTTCTCGCATCCAATTATCCCTTAGAATTATAATTATTTTCCTGGGTCTTACATTTAGCATGTTAATCTTATAAATCCATGTGTTGATTTCATTTAAATAAGCTAATGTGTGCATAAAATGAGAACTGTCACAATTAGCTTGTTGATTTTACAATTCGATGTGTTGATTTCACTTAAACAACCACTGTTTGCAAAAAACATAATTTGACACATTTTTTCAATCAGTTAATTTTACAATTTTATGTGTTAATTTCACTTAAATAGCATCTGGGTACAGGAAGTACAATCTTATGTATTTTTAACCTATTGATTTTTTAATTTTATGTGTTTATTTCAATTAACCATACTTTGTGTGTAGAAAGCTATTATATGATAAATTTTTAGCTTGTTGATTTTTCAAATCTATATGTTTAATCACTTAAACAACAAATACTTGAATAAAACATATTCAAAAGTTGACTGAGTCAAAGCAATGGTCATGTGATCAGGTACAACCTTCTTATAATAGTTATTGCATCAATGATTTATTGATTTTTTGAATGCATTGACCATAAAGCATATGTGTTGCGTGATTCCAATGTGCATGAACCTTAAATGATCTGAATTGATTGGTCCACTCATGGAAACTCATTGGAAACACAATACTTTAATCTGATATAGATAATCTAATGCATTTAATTTGCTTTGATTACATAAACAGAATTAAGTACAATAAATATGCAAAAATTCAACTGACTGGTTCTACATTTAATATGTCCATATATAAATATTGCATTTGCAAACATGTATCTACATCCATATCTCTTAGCTAGTTCGAATCTCTCTCTGCTTTATTTTTAATATAAAGATTCAAGAAATTTGGTTTTAATAATCTTTATGTGTTTCTTGAGTGATTTGTTAGAATCTGAGGTTGTATCTCTGCTTGTATTACTGTGTGAAATCAGTCTTGATAAGTTGCTAATATTGTTTATGAGTTAATCATGAAATTCGTGTTTTTGCAGAATTTTCTAATATTTCAATCGATTATTTTTATATTTTAATCTGTATAATGAAATCAACTTGGTATTTTTTTTCAATTGATTAAAAGTGATAGATCTAGCAGTAATTTCATACTGACTTCTTGGTTGTTCTGATTCAATTAAAGGTATTTTTACGAATTAAAAAAGAACAAAAGTTTTCGAAAAGGCCAATTTAACACCCTCCCCCTTCTTGGCTAATTACTTCTGTTATTAATTACAATTGGTATCAAGAGTAGGTTCTTCAAAAATATTCAAGTTTGATCCTAAAACTATTTTTGAAATGGCTAAAAAGAAACTCCCTTTTGTAGAAAGACTCCCATGGTGATGATGGTGGAAGGAGAAGGCACAATCATTGTGGAAATGGGAGGTGCAATTCCTTGCCAAGGAGACAACCTCCTCCAATCCAGATCCCAAACTTCAATGGAGACAATGACCGCAATATCTACTTGGAGTGTGAGCAAAAAGTGAACCAAGTTCTTAATGTTCATTTGTGTATGATGTTGGTATCGCGCAGCGGAATGTTTGAGCGTGCGAACAAAACCAAGAGGGGGGTGAATTGGTTTTTGAAAAATAAAATTAATACTTTAAAATTTTTCCAAAATTTATCAAGTAGATCAATAA
>Ga0214542_1001350_pt1 | contig 50063 bp, 27 predicted proteins | sample CNSS1metaG_FD_160096 | JGI IMG/M metagenome (GOLD analysis project Ga0214542, IMG submission 160096) | Root nodule microbial communities from cowpea collected in UCLA plant growth center, Los Angeles, California, USA - CNSS1 | ecosystem: Host-associated > Plants > Roots > Nodule | place: USA... | reverse complement strand
TATATATATATATATATATATATTCATATAGTTTTTTCAATAATGGGAATTAAATTGGTTGTAGACAGGTTAATGCATGTCTAGAATCGCCTCTTACACAGTAAAAATTAAAATCTTTTTAACATTGCTAACATTAATATTTTTAAATGTAAATAAAATTTAAAAGTTGTAAATAAAGTTACGAATAACTAATAAAAAACTAAGTAAAGAAATAAAAATAACTTAGAAGGAAAAATAAAATAAAAGTGAAAAGAGTTAATAAAAGGCTATAAATAAATAAGTTTTGGAGTGAAAGAGATATATCTACAAGGAATTTAATCAAATAAGCAAAGATTTGAAAAAAGCATAATAAATTTTGTTAAATTATTCTAGAATCTTATATCTTGACAGCCTTCTGTAACTCACGCTGCATTACAACTCTTGTTATTATTATCTTTTGGGTTAAATAGTTTTTGTCCTTCTTGAAATTTTATATTAATTTAGTCTTTTATCTTTATAGATGTGTGAATTTAATTATTTTTATCAAATTTTATTAAGTTTATTTGATATTTTAAATACATTTTATGATAATATTTAAGTTAATATTGAAGTGAAAGTGTGTCAAACGAGGTAAACAATTCAAATAATATCATGAAATGCTTGAAATGTCAGATAAACTTAATAAAATTTGGTAATAAGGACTAAATCCACATATTTATAAAGATAAAGGATTAAATTGATATCAAATTTAAAAAAAGAACTAATTCTAAAATTTATTGAAATTTGAAGGAGAAAAACATATTTAACCTTTATCTTTATCTTAATTTTCTTATGATAATTAACTACAAACATACATACTCTTGATTATATGTTTTTTATTATTATAGAAGTTAAATATTGTTTTGATTATTATGTTTGAGACTTCCTAAAAATAAATAAGTAACAGTGTATTATTTTGCCAGTACGGAAAAATAAAACAGTCCTCGTCGCTCCTTCCCCATTCTGAGAAAGAAGTTTGTCTGTCATTCTGACAAAATAAAAGTCGTCCACGTATCAATTCTCAATAATTGCCTTTACCTTTTATTTATTTATTTATTATTATTATTATTATTTTGATAGACAAGTTTTTGTTTTATTTTGATTGAAAACCTAAGATAAGAAAAAACAGCGAAGCCTTGAAAACACAATATATAAATAGTTAATTATGTATATTCTGATAAAAAAATATTCTTATTTAATAATTAATATGTCCTTATTAAATCCTCAAAAATTTAATCTGCGCGTATGTAACACGAGGTCAAGAAGCAAACAAAATAAATTTTCTAAAATCTAAATATAAATTATTTATTTTATCAATGCATATAAATCGTTATGGCGTTGCAGTTAATTATTTTCAATATATATATATATATATATATATATATATATATATATATATATATATATATATATATATATATAATTTAGCCATACAATTTTATTTGTGATATCATGATAGTTATTAACCTGAGGAGATTCTTCATTAAAAAAGTTGTATTTTAAAATGTAAAAAAATTATATTTGATTCTTATTTTTTTACTCTATATTTTAGTGTGAATTATTAATTTTTAAAAAAATAATATATTAATTAATAACTTATACTAACTTACGTGAGAAAGTAAAGGGTTAAATATGTTTTTGGTCCCTTAACTTTAGGTGAATTTTGGAATTAATTCATTTTGAAACTTTGGACCAATTTAGTCCTTCATCTTTCGGAATACGTGGATTTAGTCCTTTTAATCAAATTTTGTTAGGTTTATTTGATGTTTTGTACGCATTTTAGGATTGTATTTGAGTTGTTTATACTATTTGACACATTTTTCTTTAATGTTAAGTCAAATACTATTGTGAAACGCACTTGAAATGTCAAATAAACTTAACAAAATTTGATTAAAAGGACTAAATCCACGTATTTCAAAAGATGAAGGACTAAATTGATTCAAAGTTTCAAAATGGACTAATTCCAGAATTCACTAAAAGTTAAGGGACCAAAAACATATTTAATCCGAAAGTAAATGGTCAGAAAATAAATGATGAGAATGAAGATATGAGAATTATAATATTAATGTTGAAGTGTAATGTGGAATTACATGGTTAAGTAATGACTTTATAACAATTAACACATTAATTAATTTCACATATGCAAAATGCACGAGGACAGTTAATCGAGGAAGTACCATTTGTGAAAAATGTTTGGCAATATGAGTACGTGGGGCCTAACCTTTTTTGTCTACTACAAACCAGTGAAAATTTATAAATTTTATATGGGAGACAAACATAAGGGAATCTAACAGTGAAAAAGAAAAGTTATATGGAAACTGTTACCTTAATTAATTTTATTTTTCACTGTCCAACGTCTAATTCTCACTCTCAAAATTCACAAAAAACAACAAATAATCAATAATTTATATAAGAAATACCATTTTAAGATAATAAAGATTTATGAGTCCTTTCTTTTTCTTATCATGTTAACCTTGTCTTATTCTAATATTGGAGACAAATAAAGTTGTGATAGACAGGGAAGAAGCACATTGAATCATATTTCGTATGATGCGTAGTAACTTTATAAAACACCATTTTAAATTATACTTTATTATTCTTTTTTTAGTTTTGTATTAATTTTAACACCCCTTTTCTATTTTGGAATACACAGTAAATTTGAACAAATTTACCAATATATAAAGTGCTTGTAAATAAGCTGTGACAAATTTAAAATGATGTAAAGTGAATGTTTGGTTTGCTATTTCTGATCCATGTATGTTCCAAGTTAAAGTACGCGTGAAACAAATTAACTAGTTTACTAGAACGCGCTTCCAAGTTACAAGGATAATTATGAGAGAGGATTATTATCACAAGAAAAAAATTACAAAATTTAACAAGATGGAATTAAAATCTGAATTAAGTAATAGACAATCTTATTTTTTCACTTTCATCATTTATTTTTTTAACATAACTTAACATAAGTTATCGATTAATGTATCATTAATTTTTAAAAAAATTAATAACTCGGACTAACTAAATTAGGTTAAAAAATAAAAATCGAGAGTTAAAAAATAAAAATTATAATATAATTTTCCTATAGATATTAAGATTTAATAATAAAAAGTGTATTATATGATATGAAATTATGAGTGAGTGAAATAGAGCCACCAGTCAAAGGTGTGATATTTATTTACATATTGGAGTTACTTTCTCGTCTCTGAGTCTCATGGGGACAGTGACCCACCATGTCTCTACTACACTTATTAACGAATTAAATAATGATACAATTTTCATTATTTTCATTATTCACCTGCACCAACTCTTTGAACGCTTTACTCTTTTCATTTCTTTATAACTCTCATTTTCTTTCGTCACTTGAGCGCAGATATCCATAAAAAAACATACCTCATTTAGGGTTTCTGCCACCATCTTACCTTCCTCTTCCTGCTTTTTTCATCTTTCTCTTCAAAACCCTTTCAATTCACACACACACACACACACTTCAACTCTTCTCCTTCAAAATTTTCTATATCACTACCAATTCTATATTGTTTTGGATTAATCCTTCTCCCTCACTTCTCTTGCAGTTCTCATGATTAGGGTTACCTGCACTTGATTGCTGCTCTATACGCCTACCACCTCTTTTCTTAGGTCTTCGATTCAATATGGTATATACATATATGTAGCCTTTTATATATGTTCGTACAATTTTTCGTCAAATCTTTTTAAAAACAACATAGTTCTCAGATTTTTTATACTTGCATGGACATACATACACATATTTATATGTATTTTATACTCCTTGATGTCAGTTCAGCTTTTCTCCTTTTCCTTTCCCTAAGTTTTCTTTTATTTGAACCTGGCCTTGTTTTGGGCCTACTGAAACGCCTTTTCCAGTTACTTCTTCTGTTAGTTTTTGTGTGAAAATTAATAAGCAGTTAATTACTAACATAACAGGCTTTGCAATTACATTAGGTCAATTTGGGTTCAGATCAGCACAAAGGGTTTTCTAACTTGAACAAACTATATATTTTGTCATCTGATCTATTATTAATTCATTGATTCATATGATAGAGAATCTGAACATGTCTGGTTTAAAGTGTGATCCATTTATTCAAGTAATTTCCCATTTTATCATCATCTAAACCCTTTATAGGTTTGTTAATTTGGTGATATATAAGAAAGTATAGTGTGATGGAAGAGGCAATTGTTAATTATGTGTGTGGCAGGAAGAATGTGTGAGAATATGAGAATATGAAGAAGATGCAGTGTAGATGTGAATGAGAGAAGGTACTGGGAGAGAAAGAGAACGAAGGAGCTTCCTTCAGCCCACGTATAAAGGGTTGCTCAAGTATCTGCTGACTCATTCATAGAGACACAGTAAGGGTTTATATAAGGCCATTTTTCTACTGTAATTGTGTGAATGAAGCAGCAGATATTTTGCATCCCTCTTGCTCTGTGCTTGGACTGAAGGGGAGCTCCTTCCTTCTCTTGTCTCCATCATTGATATTAATACATTTATATATATAAACATAACATTATAATATATATCTGTCTCCAACAACAAAACCAATTTCTTAGTATTATTCATCCAGTGCCACAAAAAGTAGCAGCCACAACTCTGTAGCTGATGTAACACATCGTCTTCTAGGTCTTTGTAAGTATTAACTCTTCCTCACTAGGCTGCCCAAGATTCAGCCAACATCTGCAACAGTCGCATATGAGTTTTATAGCTGCATGCCCCACCTAGTAGTACTTTTTCACTTCCATCATTTCACAACTCCTCATCAACATTACATTACATGGTACGTAATTTCTTCAATTCAACTTCAAATCTCATCATTGCCCTATATAACATATTGTGTGTCACTACTTTTACATGACATATTTTACAGGAAGAGAATCTCAGCACTCTACATGCTACTTTCCTTTCCGGTTCTTCAACACTACAGGCTCAGCTTCTCTCTCATTTCCCCTTCCTTTCCTTCAATTCTTTTTTCGGTGGCTGAAAAAGCAAAGTTTAGGTGATGATGGGTCCAACACTTCACATGTTTGTATTCCTTCCAAACTTTGCCTGCTTCAAGGTATCAATATCTATGAATACCTTAGTTTTTCTTTTCCCACTCCTAATAATTGATGATGAGTATTGTTTCGATTGATCTCGATTTCTTTTTCTGTTCAGTTTCTTAAGAGTGGGACCGAGTAAAGTGTAATATTATAATTTATAGAGATATGTGGAGATTTAGAGACATTGAGCAGACAGGATATTGAAGAAGATTATGATGTCAGACAAAAGTAGTGACTGTATAATATGAACTCTGATCTCTTGGTTATCCCTATGACCTACTGCTACGTACATGAATTTTTGTGTAAAAGGATAAGAGATAAACTTGCCATATCTTTTGGTACAGAAACTCATGATTCGGAACCATTCTGTATTCTTTATTGATTTTTTGTTGTTATTTTTTTTTTTGTTAAATTTCAAAGTATATTAATATTAGTATATTATTTTTTTAATATATTTTGAAGATATAATAAAAAATAATATTTAAAATCTAATAGGATATCTAAATTCGAAATAGCACATTCGATTTTTTTTTTCTGTCAAAGTGAACAGCTTCTCTTATTAGTGCTATAGCAAATTTTAATTCCATCCCTCACGAGTAACTATTAAAGGGTGGTCTTTGAAGCCTAAATTTGTGAGTGCCTATATCCATTTTAAGAATAATATTATTTTGATATTCAATAAATTTTTATATCCATTTTACATTTGTTATTTTATCTTTTAATATTTTTTAAAAGTATAAAAAATTACTTTTTTTAATAATTAAATTATTCTTAAAAGTAAATTGTCAAGTGATATTAGTAGTGTAAAAAATATTTTTTTCTTAATATAATCAGAGGAGCTGCGCTTATTCAATAGTGTTTTTTTTCTTTCTTTCTTAATTCTAACGTTTTACCCGTCAGGCATTGTTCCTTCTTCCATTGGGTTGCTAACTATCCTAATGAATATTTTGACTATGAATAATTTACATTTATTGGTAGAATATCCTCTGAAATCTTATACATTAAGATGAAAAGTCAATATATGTGCATTAATTATATATGCAGTTTAACTCTTCAAACCTCAGTATCTAGGTGAAGTTTAGCTTTCAAGGTAACTGAAGTTTGACGAGAATATAGATATGAGAAGCGTCGAATGCTGACAAAAAATGAAATACAAGTGTTAAATATATTGATAAGTGTATAATGAAAATTAAAAATTGATTTAAATGTTCAAACTGAAACCTAAACACATTTAGGTAAGAATAGTTTAATCAGGCCAAATTTCAAAATTGGAGTTTATTGAAAAAGCACAAAATATAAATGTTAATTTTATATGGATATTATTATTTTTTTAATTAACAAAATACATATATTAATAGAGGTAATTGAGTTACCTTAACTCATAAACAATAATCCATAAATAATAAAAAAATACTATGACTTACTATGACTTTCCTTCATCATTTCTCATGTAGAGTAATTATTGGTTTTTATTAAGATATTTTGACCGTTGGCATTAATTAGGATCACTCTTTTGGTGCAGTAATCAATTTCTATCCCTAATTTCATGTTAATCTCTAATTTTCTTCTATTTATTTGTTTACCTTTCTGTGTTAGAGTTTTTTCACAAATCCTATAAATCTCATTCTACATATGAAATAGAATATAATATACAAAATAAAAGATTAGCAAAACGCTCTCGCGTACACCTTCTTCTTCAAGGTGCAAACCCATTTCTTTAAGAGAGAGAAGCTTCTCTCGTGTTCTCTGCGGTCAAGCTCATTTCTCTTTCCTTCTCTTTTCATAATTACATGCTTTGTGTTTATTTTGTCGGAAGCATGGGGCCCACAATATGGTTTTAAGAGCTACTTAGTGGCTATGCACTTCGCTTCTAGTGTAACTCATTTTGATAATCCAATTCAATTTTATTGATCCTTATTCGTGGTGTTCCTTGACCCAATGAAAAAGTCTTCCAACCAGTCCACTCAAACCAACAACAAAGATTAATCACTGAATCCATCCAACCTCTATTATCCTCATCCTGGAGAAAACCCAAGTATTGTTCTCATCTCTCAAACTCTAAATGAATCTAACTACTCTTCTTGGAGCAGAAACATGAAGAGAACACTCATCTCTAAGAACAAACTGAAATTCATTAATGGAAGGATCACGAAACCACAAAAGAATGATCCCATATTTGATGCCTGAGAAAGATGTAATATGATGGTGTTGTCCTGGATCATAAAGGCTTTCTCAACCCAGATTGCTGAAAGTGTGATTTACGTGGAAGATGCCAAGGAATTATGGGATGAATTAAGGGAACGATTCTCCAAAGGAGACTACTTCGAAATTTCAGACTTACTGCAAGAAATTCACTCCATCAAACAAAGTGAACATAATGTTACCCAATCTTTTACTGATCTAAAAATTCTTTGGGAAGAATTGGAGTTTCTTAGACCTCTACCATCCTGCACTTGTAATGTACCCTATAATTGTGATTTGTCAAAGATCTCTCTCAAATATAGAGAAGTGGAACACGTTATATGTTTTCTAAAAGGTCTAAATGATACCTTCAACACTGTCAAAACGCAAATCCTTTTGATAGAACCCTTACCCAACATAAATAGGGTATTCTCTCTTGTCATGCAACAAGAAAGACAAATTGTTGGGGGCAACAACTAGATTGAGACCAAGATTTTGGCCAACATAGCTGACAAACAAGCCCAATGGAAACAAGATTAGAACTGGAAATCTCAGGAACATGGCAATGGAATGTGTGGTCAAGGAAGAGGAAGGGGGAGAAACCCCAATTATAGGAAGTAATGATCTTACTGTCACAAAATGAACCATACCATATATGAGTGCTACTCAAAGCATGGTTATCCACCATGGTACAAAAAAAATGATAACCATAAAAGCCAAGACAAAGGTGGACAAAACGAGTTGGGTTATGCTAATGCATGCAAGGAAGAACCTAACACTTCTGCTAAAATAAGGACTGCTAAGCAATCTAGCATTAACAAAACTCTCAGTTCTTTCACTCTTAAGCAAATACAAAAACTCCTAAAAACGATGGAAACTATTGAAAACAACTCTCAACCTCACAACGTGAATCAGGTTCAGAGAAATATTCTTGGAGAAAAATCAGGTAACCTTCCTTGGATTCTTGATATAGGGGCAACTGATCATGTGACATATGAGAAAATTTTATTTATGACATTCTATAAAATAAAGCCTATATCTATTAAATTACAAAATAATTCCTTAGTTATTGCTGAATTTGCTGGAAAAGTTCAATTTTCTAAAAAAATCATAATTTTTAATATCCTATACATTCCAGAATTCTCTTTAACCTTATATCTGTTCAAAAATTGACTAAAGATTTGAACTGCACACTAATTTTTTCTCTTGAGATTTGAAAAATTCAGTACAATGCTACATCGAAGACGATTGGACATGCTAGTGTCTGCAAAGGCTTATACTAATTCAAGAGTTTTCCTATTTTTAGTCAAAATTTTGTTTCTAGTTCTATTCTTTCTTTTAAACGCATTGATATTAGTTTGTGGCATTAGACTTGGCCATCAGGGATACAAAGCTATTGAACAAATATGTAAGAACTTTCCTTATGTTAAGATGCCTAATCATACTATTTGTAATGTATGTCATTTTTCCAAACAGCAAAAACTGCCTTTTCACAAAGTATTTCATACTCTACTATTGTTTTGATCTTATACACTATGATAAATGAGGTCCTATGTCAATACATTTTGTTCATGGACAGAGGTATTTTTTTACTATAATGGATGATTATAGTAAAGACACTTGGATTTTCCTAATGAACGCCAAAAGCCAAACTAGGGAGTTACTACAAAATTTTATTGTGAAAATTAAAACACAATTCAACAAGACCATCAAGACTGTTAGATATGATAATGGCCCTAAATTTAATTTTAATGCTTTATATAATGATCATGGTATTGAACATTAAAAGGGTTGTGTTGAAACCCCACAACAGAACTCTGTTGTGGAAAGAAAACATCAAGATATTTCGAAAAAAACCTGTAGTTTAATCTTTCAATCTAATATTCCCAAAGCCTATTGGAATTATGTTGCTTCTCACGCTGTCTATTTGATAAATAGGTTACTCTCCGTTATTCTTAAAGGAAAAACCCCTTATGATTTACTCCATAATGTTCCTCTTACATATTTAAACTTAAAGACTTTTTATTGCCTTTGCTTTGCTTCTACTCTTGAAAGTAATAAAAATAAACTCTCTACTAGAGCTAGGAAAGGTGTCTTCTTAGGATATAAACACAGTATCAAAGGTTATATTGTTCTTGATATTCATACTAGAGAAATCTTTATAAGCAGAAATGTCATATTCTACGAAGACGTTTTTCCTTATAAGGATCCCGACAACAAAACAGAGATCTATCATGAAGAGGAAAATGAAAGCAACTGCAGCAGGGACTTCCTAAATGAACATATCAACACTAACATAGGAAGTCAAGCATTTGATGATTACAACAATAATAATCAAGCACAGATGCCAGAGTTTATGCAAAGTGAGGGAGTTTTGAACAACATAATAGATGTTCCTATTGAAACCCAAAATGATAGAAGGTCATCAAGGACGAGAAGAATTCCTGGATATTTGAGCAACTATGAGCATCATGTTAATTCTTTCCTTAACAACCCATATGAGAAAAATAAATTTAAAACTGCTTATCCTATTTCTATAGTGTTATCTAATAAATCTCTATCTGAAAAACACTTGAGGTACACATTGGCCATATCCGGAGACATTGAACCACAAACATAGCCAAGGCCAATCCTGATTGGATAAAGGCAATGGAAAGGGAGATCAAAGCCTTACGGGAAAACAACACATGGTACCTGACTCAGCTACCCCTTCGGGAAAACTCCTATCGGCTACAAATGGGTATGTAAAATCAAACGAAAGGCTGATGGAACCATAGAAAGATACAAAGTCCGCCTTGTAGCAAAATGATATACATAGCAAGAAGGGGTTGATTTTCTGGACACTTTCTCTCCAGTTGCAAAACTAACCACTGTCAGACTCTTACTTGCTTTGGCTACCTCACACAACTGGTTCCTGCAGCAACTTGATGTACTAAGATTGAGCACATCAAGACTAGGATTGAGCACATCAAGACGTTACTACACAACAATTTTCAAATCAAGAATCTTAGGGAGCTAAAATACTTTCTAGGCTTTAAGATGGAAAGATCAAAGAAAGGAATTCACCTGTACCAAAGAAAATATGCCTTAAACATCCTATAAGAAACAGGAATGATGGGAAGCAAACCATGCTCCACCCCTTTTCTAAGTGACACGACATCTCTATATAAGGTTGAAAAATACATGGCCAATCCCAACTCCTATCGTAGATTAATAGGGAAGTTGCTCTATCTTACCAACACATGACCTGACTTGTGTTTTTCTATTAATTTGCCAGTTCATGAAAAATCCCACTAACTATCATTATCGCGCTTTGCAGCATGTGCTAAGGTACATAAAGTCTAGCCCATCGCAAGGACTTTTCTTTGTTGCTGACTTAGAAACCCAAATCAAAGCTTTTAGCGACTCTGATTGGGCCACTTGTCCCAACACTAGAAGATCTAAAACTGGTTTTTGCGTCTTTCTTGGATCCTTCATAATCTCATGGAAGTCAAAGAAACAACTGATTGTTTCTCGATCATCGACCGAAGCAGAATATTGTGCACTAGATGCCACTGTCTGTGAGATACAATGGATCTGATACCTTCTACAAGACTTTGCTATCCAACCAATTAACACAACCACCCTATATTGTGACAACAAGTCATCAAGGCATATAGCTCACAACCCGAGCTTCCATGAAAGAACCAAGACATTGAGCTTGATTGCCCTGTTGTTTGAGAGAAGATACAAGCCAATCTCCTACATCTTCTTCCTATTCGTTCTGAAGAATATCTCACCGACATTTTCACCAAATTTGCTCATTGCGTCCACTTCAAGTCCATCGTCTTCAAGCTTGGACGGGTGAACATACACCATCCAATTTGAGGGGAAGGTATTAAGATATTTTGGCCGTTGAAATTAATTAGGATCACTACCTAGGTGCAGTAATCAAATCCTATCCCTGATTTCATGTTAATCCCTAATTTCCCTCTATTTATTTGTTTCCCTTTCTGTGTTAGGGTTTTCCCACAAATCCTATAAATCCCATTGTACATATGAAATAAAATATAATATACTGAATAATAGATTAGCAAAACGCCCTCGCATACATCTTCTTCAGGGTGCAAACCCCTTTCTTTAAGATAACAAAAGCTTCTCTTGTGTTCTCTGCGGCCAAGCTTATTTCTCTTTCTTTCTCTTTTTACAATTACATGCTTTGTGTTTATTTTGTCAAAAGCATGGGACCTGCAATAGTTTTCAAAGTAATTAAGAATACATATTAGTAAAAATTTATCTATTCAAAAAATAAATTAAATATAAATGTCAATTGTCACTTTTTCGTGTATCACTAATATCATAAATTTATTACAAAATCTAATATTTATACAGATGATACAACTCAATATTGAATTTTTCTTTTCTGGTGTTTAGGCAATATTGTATCTAAACTTGTGTATTTAAAACCAAAAATACATAATAATGTAAATAATGATTGTTCTGAACATCGTTTGGGTCAATCCATTCCTCATTCAATGTATTATCTGCTTTGGAGTCTATATGTCACAATTTTATCCTTAAGGGTGTGTTCACTTGAGGGTGATTCCTGTTCACACAGATGAGAGATGAATGATTCTAAGGTGATTAAGTTGTTCACATCAAAGAATTTGAGAGAGGGGGAAAGGAAGGAAGAGTGAGATTCCTTTATTTTCTCATCCTCTCTCTTATCTCTTATGGGAAGATTTGAAGGTGATATTGGCCACATTATAATTATGCCCTCTGTTAATTATGGTTTTAAATGTAAAAGTATGACTTTTAAAAATATGATAATAATGTAAAAATATGAATTTTTAAATTATGGTTACAATAATAATTAATACCCCAAATTTGTAAATTGTTATAAAAAAAAGAAAGTTGAAGAAGTAATTATTAATTTTTTTATTAAATTATTTTTTATTAAAACATATATTTTTTAATTTACATTAAAATATTTTTTTATAAAATAATCTAACTCATCTAAATATGATTTTTAGACTACTTTCAAAATCAACGACAATTTGGTAATCTTGTTTTTTTTTCTATTAAAATTAATTTTTAATTTATCACATCAATCAAATCACTAACATACTTTCAGAAACTTTACCTTTATATTCACTCACCTTAACATCCAAATCATTTAAAGTGAACACAAACTTTACTCTCGAATCTACTCAAATTGATCATCTCCCTATCTCCCAAATCAATATTTACAAGTGAACACACCCTAAAAATGTGTTTGGATTTGGGAAAAAATTTGAGGGAGAGTGAGTGAAAGAATTTTAGAAGATGAAAAGATAATTGTAGAGTTGTTTGGATTAAGAGATTTGAAGGAATAGATGAAGGAATTTGAAAATTAAGTTTTGGGAGTTTGAGTGATGGAACAAATTTGACAAGTTAAAAAATTATTTTAATTGAAAAAATTAAATAATTAAAATAAAGTATAGTCACTGTAAATTATGTTAAAATGATATGTAAATTGTTGTTATTATTTATATTACTATTATTATTTTAGTAATAATTTATATTTTATTTTGAATATCACTGTTTCTCTCCAATTAATTCTTCGCATATGCGAAGAAAGATTTTAAAAGCAATTTTTCATTGGTTTTAGAATCATCGTTCCCATACGTCATCGGAAACAGGGTAAAAGACATATTTGAGAATGAAAAAAACAAAATGTATTTAAATAGTTTTACACTTCAAACTTCTAAGTGATGCAAAATTAACAATAATAAGCATCAGAAAATAGAAAGTAGGGAATATATAGTGAGATTAATAAATTTATGATTGTATAAACATTAGAATACGAAGAAAAACTAATAAAGTCATAATTGTATAAAAAGATAAAGTCATTCGGGACAAATATAACTATTTACACCCATTAAAAATAACAAAATATTATAAATGACCTTAAAACATACATGTAAATATTTTTTTCCTAATTATAAGCAAAACTAATAAAGTTGTGGTTTATAAAAAAAATATAATCATTTCATGGCAAATTTGATCACTTACACCATTAAAATAAAACAACATTTTATAAGAATACCGGCTCTCGAAAATAATGAAACTTAAGTATTTTTCCAAATATAATTTTCTATATACTGATTTTCTTTACATCCTTTAATAGAAGGCTCTTACAAATTATATTTATATATTTTCTTTCCTAAATAGAAGAGGAATATTTTTTTTCCAAAATAACAATTAATTCCCAATATATTTTATACAAAAGAATAAAATTATATTCCATAAAATATTAAAATAAATAAATGAAATTTAAATGACATTATCTCAGTGTTTTATAGCCCTATAAAAATATTACTCTAATAACTTTAAATATTAAAATATAATGCAAATTCAAAATAATCTAAAAAATTAGAAGAAGGAAACCACCATCCTCAAGGTAAATTTGTCACTAATGGATGAGAGGATTTTGAAAAATTTATGTCAAAAAAGAAAAGTGTAACTGCGTGTGAGATAAAAAATATTTGTTGAAATGTATGAAACTATGTAAAATTGTTGTCTAGTGTTTTCTTTTTTAATTTTATTTGTGATATTACCCTCATATTTTATCTTTATTGTGTGAGAATGAGATATTTTTTTCTAACAATATCAAAAGAAAAATATCAAATGACTACTAATTTTTACTTATTTCTCTTACCACCTTATGTGTATCGAAACATTTTATTTTATTTTATTTTTTTAATTTAATTAAAAGCTAAACAATATGGTAAATGAAAGTGAAAGCTCACTTTCGCGTGTGGGCTGGAAAATTCTTACTCTCTCACTTTATCCATTCTTTGAAACATTTTGAAACAAAATCCCTTTTCTTTTCACTCCGAAAAATTCTCACTCTCTCACCCTTACCTCATTCTCTTTCTAACATAACCCCTTTCCTCTTCACTCTAAAAATTTCCAAACCTCTCACGCTTCCATTTAGAAACACCACCCCCATCCCATTGTAGACCAAGTATTGGTTTCCATTGTAGAAACTGGAACTGAAAAAAGAATTCCCTCCCAAACTTGTGTACTTTCCAAATCTATTTGAAAAATGAACTTAAAAGATAATTTTTTTTCAAAATGAACTTAAACCTGGTTTACAACCACATTCAAAGAGTCAACGTTAATTTGAGACTTGATTCACCTAACAAAGTCTAATTCACTTAATAAATTTGATAACTCGCCTAACTTAGCCTAACTTATCTAATCTCATGAATAATTAATATAATTTCTTATATGATAATTCTAATAGAATTTATATATGATATTTTAGATTAAGTATTTTGAAGTAACGTATTTAGGATATGTTTATCCAAATTGTTTTTAAGATATTAAACATAGAACCTTTTATTAGATAAAGAATATAAGTTGCATTTCAACTGCCAAAATGAGTTTAGTAATTATATGATTTAACTTATCAACTTCATCACTTATTAGTCTAACAAGTTAATGGCTAAAAAGTTAATGGGAAGAGTGTGCTAAATTAAGCGATTGGATTGGATGTTTTTTTTTTTTTTTTTTTTTTTAAAGGTTATTTGTTAGACATAATATCTTGTGCACTATTACAAATTTTATATTAATTCTCTTCTTTGCATTATACTTATTTTAACTTGTTATAACTTGAAAAAAAAAACTATATATCTAATGTAACTTCACCTAACTCAAATTTTATAAATGAAATTGAATTGATATATTTTGATATTTGTATATATTAAACATTTTAGAGATGAATTTCTCACAAAATTACCAATTACAAAGATAGATGACTTTTAAAAAGTACATTCACAAACATTCTGTTTTAATATATATACTGGATATCTACATTTTATATATATATATATATATATATATATATATATATATATATATATATATATATATATATATATATATTTTTTTTTTTAATTTTTTAATTTACAATTATTATCAATTTTTTATTGTTAATTTTTTTTTATAAGTTTTTTTTATATTTTGATATATTAATATTATTATTTTAAAATTATAAAAAAAATATTTTTAAAAGTGTGAATCGGATTTTCACATCCGGTTAATATTTGAAAATTTATGTTAATATTTTAATTTATATTAATTTAAATATTTAATAATTTTAATTAATTAAAATTAAAATTAATAATGTATAATTAACTTTATATTAATTTATATAAATATTTAAAAAATTATTATATTAATATTTATTACATTTAATCTTAATTTTGTTTTTAAATTTGTTAATTAGATTTCCACATCTGCTTAATATAAGTAAAATTATGTTATTTTTTTAATTTATGTTAATTTAAATATTTAATAATCTTTATTAAAAAAAAACCTTAAACAAATAAAATGTAATTTACTTTATATTAATTAACATAAATATTAAAAAAATTATTATATTAATATTTATTAATTTTAATCTTAAACCAATTTTAAAATCAATTTTTTATGTATTTCGAATGTGGAAATTCAATAAATAAATAAATAAATATATTTGGACGTAATAGTTCAAGCAATTTCTCCTTCCGAATACAAAAGAACCAATTAAATTTGAATAAGTTTCTTTATAATTGGATCATATTTGGACGTAATAGTATGAGGCTTGATTTTTATTTATTTATTATATATATATATATATATATATATATATATATATATATATATATTTTAATATTAGTTAAGCAGATGTTGACATCTATAAATGGAAAAAGAAATACCGGATATTAATTTCTGTAATGAAAAAAAAATAAAAAATAAAATATTGGATGTTGAAATTCATAAATGAAAAAGAAAAGACATAATATCAAACTTTTGACATAACGGAGAAAAATTAAATCACATTCGTAAAACAAAAGAAAAAGACATCGGATGTCGACATGCTTTAGAAAAAAATTCTTAGAAGTGAGTTAGTTACGTAGAGGATAAAAATATTGTTACTTATAAACGAGAGACAAAGTAAAAAATTTAAATTATTTTTGAGGGTACAAAAGAAGTATTTGAAGGTGCATGGAGAAACCACCTAGAGATTACCTAGAGTTTATTGTTTAGAAACTGAGCCCAATCCATTATTGCTGAAACCAATGAGAAGCAATTATTCCTGCACCCATCAATTTCTACTTACACCGTGTTTTCCTTGGAAGACGTTGTGCTGTGCTGCTGGTTGAATGTTGAAGCCCTTAAACCCTAAATCATAATTTTATTTAAAATTTATTCTTTTAATCTTTAAAAGATCTGTTTTTTCTTAGAATCTTAAAACAATTATTATTAAAAAAAATTGAAACCTTTTTCTTTCTTATTTTAAAGTCTAAAATAAGAGTAAAATAAGAGTTTTACGTGCTTGAGAACTTGAGTCGGTCCTGATTGCAGTGATGTTTTGAAGTTGCTTAGGTCGAGTTTGGTGAAAAAGGTATGAAGGGCGTTTTCAAAATTGTATTTTTGCTTTTCTTTAAGGTCAATCGAGAATTGTAAGGGTATCAGCATTCAGGATCCACTCTAAAGTATACCATCTCGAATAAGAGATATCATGTTATGTGCCCTAAAAAGGCTGTTGCTTCCTACACTCCATAAAATTTCTTCCTCCACCCATCAATAGGTTTTCGGAAAATTTTTGCCATAATAAGAGGCGTGATTGCTTTTCTGAAAGAGAATTTTGAGGTTGTTTATTGTGTTTCATAAAATAAATTTCAGAAGTGATAGGGGGCTAGAAGAAATATAACAATTGCAGGAATTGCCAAGGAAAAAATAGGGTTAGATTGAAAACCCATAAAATCATTTTCGGACTTTTTTTGCAGAATGCATTGGGTGCAGTAAGCAATACCGTACTGAAAAAAGAAATCAAGGGAAAAAGGTATTGGGCCCAAGTAAATATTAAACGAACATATCCTAAAGAGTTTCCTCTTACACTCTCCCAACTACTATTTATACTCTCCTTTTGTTTTCATATTTAAATTTCCACGATAACCTACTTTTTTTTTTCTATTTAAAAAAGATAACCTTTGCAATTTCATAATCTAAAATTTCCTTAAGTTTCATTTTTAGGGTTTCATTGAGTTCATCTTTTAATTTCTCTATCATATCAGAAAAACCAAAATGATAGAATGTGACAGCACTTTTGCTTAGACCACATACAATTATTATAAATAATGCTTACAATTATAGATTGTGATTTTAAAGGAAAAGCCAACCGAGTGATAACAGATTTTTCAAACCTGTATTTTCGTGATGAGGTGCAGGAAGAAATTTGGTGGGGTGCAATGAAGAAATTGCCCTAAATCATGACCAAGCTTGTTATTAGCCCGTGTAGAATCTTCGGCCTTTCGAATGGTTGTTTTTTCCTGCACCTCCCTTTTTTTTTCTGCATTCCCATAAAATTCATAAATACCATTTTACCCTGTGTTTAACAATTTAATAAAATCTAACAACCCTTTCCCCTTCCCTCGCGACAGCCTCACACTCTTTCACCTCCACCATCTATGCAATATCCGTTGTAGGAGAAAAAACACACCGTTTTTTCTTTATCTAAAAGAAAATGAATTTTACTATTTTTGATGATATGAGCTTGCCTATGATGAAGGAAAAAGCTTGCATCTAAATGTTAAATGATATAATGATTAGTTTGATTTATCTTTTTTATATGAATTATAAAAACATAAAAATCGAATGAAAATTTATATTTTAGTATTAATTTTAATTTTTATATATGTTGCTTTTTATTAGTTCATATAATGGTATTAAATTTTACTTTAATTTTTCAGATTGTTTAATCCGGTGTGAGAGTTACTCAACGAATATATATATATATATATATATATATATATATATATATATATATATATATATATATATTTTATATATTACAATATATTTCGGTTGTCCAAGGAATCAAAACCTATAATTAAATAGACTTAAGTTGTTTTTTCAGTTGTTTTTTAGAACTAAAGTCTATTCCTTTATTTATTTATTTATTTTTATAATTTTTTATTATTTTGGACTTCAATTGTAGAAAATCAGAGCCTAATTCCAAAGTTTATGGTTCAATTTAGAATCGAAGTCAAAAGACTCTCATATTTAATCTGACCTTTACATATTTTGGTTTGTGAACCGAAATACAATATTAAAAAAATAATCAGTGTCAAAATTTTTCACTGTACTAGTGAAAGATAACAATAATATGCTTGGTGCTCCCATTTATTTTTGTTTGTAGTTAGTTCTTCCTTGCAATTTTTTCCCTTTTTTTTTTGGAACGCATTTAGGAATGTATTTATTTGAATTCAATAAATAAGTTTTGAAATGTACATTTTGAAATACAATTTTTGAATATAATTCTGAGTGTGTAATTCAAAAAATATTTATGGGTATCAAAATATTTTTTTGAATATGTAATTTAAAATATTATTTCCTTAAAAATATATTTTGGATTGTAAATTTAAAATGTATTTTTGGATTAAAAATAAGTTTTGAACTGTATAATTTGAAATATATTTTTTTAATAAATTTAGAATTATATAATCTGAAAAATATTTCTAGATCTAAAAATACATTAAAGAATGTAATATTTTTTAAATGCAGACTATAATAACATATTTCTATATTAAAAATATATTTCGGATTGTATAATAAAAATGTATTTTTTAAATACATTTCAAAAATATGCATTCCGAATTATATTTTCAAATTTGAAAATATTTTTCAAAATATATATTTCGAAATACCTTAAAAGAGGGAATGCTGGATAACTTTTACCTTTTTAAATAAGAGGTGAAAAAAGAAACCTCCCTTCCGAACCCATTGAAACACACTTGTTTATATTTCGACCATTTTTATGAAACCAACCCGGTGAGGTAAATTTCGTGTTGTGCTCGTGTGACAATTACTTTAAAATTTGAAAATTTGTTGTCCTTGGCTCTCATTGGGTACTAAGTCATAACATGTGACAATTTTAAGATATTTTCTTTTTTTTTTTATCCTAATCTCAATGGTATGTTTTGAGAAAACCTAATCCTTAATTTTATTGAATTAAAATGTTTATAGGACAGTATTTAATCCTTTATGTTTTTTTAGTACTTTTACCTTTTGTTTATTTTATGTCATGTAATACTTTCTTGCTATCAATTTTGAATATAAAAACATATAGTAACATTTAGTTTAATAAATAACCTATATAAGTTATTTCACTCGGTTCTTGATTTGGTTTTATTTAGAAAACCTTTTTCTTCCGCTACATAATTTTCCGCTTTCTCATTGAAAGTCAACTTATTCAAATATTTATGAATTTTACTCAAATTATTTTTTCTTACAATATTTTTAAAAAATCGTTAGCATAAAGATTTTTTTACTTTGGATATTTTTTACTCTAGAGGTAACACTTCAACATAAATGTAGATGACGTAAATTTACACCAGGCTTAGACCTTAATGTAAATTTACGTTAGAACTAGTTAACGTTGATGTAAATTTAAGTCAGACTTAAGTAATTCCGACATGAATTTACTCATTCCATCAAGTAATTCTTTAGTCCTTAAATTTTAGGAATCACGCAATAGAAAAATAATCTTTTTAAGCAGAAGTACACCCACAAATAAAAGCAAAAAATATAAATTAAAACACACAAGAAATTGATGTGATTCGACACTTCAAGGCCTACATTCTTGAATAATAAATACAAAACTTTATTACTTAACGTGCAATCTTTTTGTCAAAAACTACAAACATTCGTACAAACTTTTCCTGGAGAAAACTGCAAAGCCTTCCTGTGCAATTTCTTGTGAACCAAAACTACAAACCCTTCACAGTACAAGTTTTTTCGTAGTGCAATTCTTCTAGAAAAAAATGCAAACATTCCAATGACACACAACTACTCAAGTCCCCCACACACCCAAGAGACATATTGAGTTGGGGTGATAATTTCAAAAGCAACTCTTTATTTTTATAATGTTTTTCTGCTACTTTCTCTTTCATACTGCTCGATATGGAACTTTTGTGAATATTCACTTAAGAACTGACACTAAAGATGGTGCTATGAGTCTTTGACGAATTGCGGTACTAGCCTGCAGAGGCGTTGCACTACAAATCTTTAGAAAACACACACCTGCTACAACATTCATGAGTTACTCTTTTCATTTATATTACTTGCTTTTGTCTCATTGGTCTTCAAACTATTTGGCATTTTGATGAGCTACTAAAATTATTTGGTGAAACATTGATTTGGTGTTATCATTGAAGTTTGAGTTTGCATTTCAATTCTCTCTTTGAAGGACTCAGTGCCACTAATCTTAATGAAGGTTTAAATCACTAACGTTCAAAAATAATCGCGATATAATCTTAAAAGCAAAATATCACAGTGAAAAACGATTTACAACTATAATTTTGGTGGCTATTTAGCGACCAAATTTGGATTCAGTCTCTAAGTGGTTTGTGACTAGGATTTTCGCCACTACTTCAATTTAGTCTCTATTTCGGTCATTAAACGATTTGCGACCGATTTTTTGTCATTTAGCGACCAAAATGGGTGATCACTAAAAAACATTTTTTTTAATAGTGATTCTCATAAATATTGACTCATTTAATTTTGTTCACTCATAGTCAACCTTTTATTTGAACAAAAAGGTGTGAACATAATTTATTAGGATTGGAACATAGATTAACAACTTATATTCCTATTTGTGAAAATGATATTTGATTAATTTTGTTGCCATTTAGGAATTGAATTCTCCTAAACATTTGCCTTCAGGGGATTTTGTAATCTTTGTTTTTCATAGTAATGGTTGGATCAAACTATTATAGGAAGGTCAAAAATTATAATTGATAATCAAAATACAAAATTTTCTATTTAAGAGTGTAACAATTTAAGTGTCATGATTTAATTACAACTCTCCATTTAATCTATAAGACAATTGATATACTCTACAGCAAAGTGTTAATTTTTCACTAGTAGACTTTGGAATATTTATTGAAAAGTTAGTTCAAATATATATTAGAGAGATAATGAGGCTGCATGGATATATTTAAGAGAAATCCTAAGTTCTCTTATAGGTTTAGGAAGATAATACAAGAGGCCTAAGGACTAGTTCAAGGCTTAGTTTAATTAAGTGTCCTAAAAAAATTGATAATTAGAGAGAACCATTCGATCTTTGGATAATTTATTGAAGATGTCTATTTCATCATTTATAAAATAAGGATAATATATTGTTTTTGATGAAATATTCAAATAGAAACATTTATGAAGTATGTATCGAGATGACACCATATGGTAGGAAATGGAATATACGTTAGGAAAAGAGACTTTAAACTTAACTCAATATTTGTAAGGTGATGTTTGCATTCATTTAGGTGTTGTAATTTTGATTCTGTTATTGGACTGTTATCAGACTATCAATTAAATATATGGTCCTACGCTTGAGATATACATGTCTTGATGTGAGAGGTGTATGTTGGAGATGTCATATTGATTAAATATAAAATGAGTTTACAATATATAAAAAACTGGAAACCTCATCTTACAAACAAATTTTATAAATTTAAGAAGTAAACTTCAAACATAACTTAACCTTACAAAATTAACTTGATTTTTTTATTTTTTTAATTTTAAAAGTATAAATATATATTTAAATAAGAGTATTTGGGATACTCCAACCCTTATACATAATTTATGTATATTGTTTCTATAATACTTTATCCTTGCAATATTAATATTCTACTGAGAGTTAATTTTTATATCTATTATTGTAACCTTCCTTGTTTTCCATCAAAATAAAAGGACTGCTAGCTATCACACTATGTGTGTAATATCCTAATACCATGAAAGTAAAAGGAAGTACTTTTTCTCGAATAAACATAATTTCAAGTGATTTATATATATATATAGATGATTATACTATTATAGTCATATACTATAATATTGGAATGTTACAATTAACCTGACTTAAAATTTATTATATCATAATTATTTAATTAACTAAGTGAAGTTCATGAGCACATCGTAAAAGCCCATGCTGTCAACAATATGAAATTGATTTGTACGAATGCATAGGACAGCAATCATATCATGTCTCTACTATATGAATTATGAAGACAAACAAAAAAATAATAAATGATTATACAATTTATTTTCATTAGACATTGGTCAATCTGCAAAAAATTATTAGACATTGGTCAATCTGCGAGTCCTTTCTGAAATTTCGTTTTCTTGGTCTGTCTACCACAGATAGATAGGACACCTGGTTTAGGGTTGGGAAATTTACAGTTCAAATATACACATCAATTATGGGACCTAACCTAATGTTAGGAAACATTATACAGAACTTTTAATATATGGATTTGTCAAAAACTAATATACCTTATATGAGAACTGTAATGCACGATATTATTTTTAACTATCACAATTATATTAAGATTTAATCAGTGATTTAATTCTCTAATTTATTATTTTAGTTCATTTTCATCCTTTTATTATTTTTTTTTCAATTTAGTTTTTTAATTTTTTAAAATATTCAACTTGGTTTTCTTATTATTTTTTATTTAGTTTAGTCATTTTTTTTCTAAACGATCCAATTTTGTTTTCCCCTGTTTGACATCAAATTAGTAATTAAATTCAATTATAACTTATATATACCTGTTAAAATATTTTTTTATAATTTATACATTAAATAACTCCATCTAAATACTCAAATTATTTAATTTTTTACACCCCACCTAAATACTCAACTTTTTTTACATTTTGGTGGAATAATTTGATGTATAAATTCATATATGATTGTTGATTCCATTTTTCCTAAGGATAGACCACAAGTTTATCGCACATGTTGAATTATTGATCTTAACCAAACTCATTCATGACTTACCTCACGTACGTGATTTGGTGATGTTATTGTTATGGTTTGTTTCATAGAGCATAATGAAATCATTATGCTATCACATGTGAACAAATATCCTGTTTGTGATTAACTATTATGACATTGTGAGTATATGATAAATAATACGCAAATGCATTACCCTTTGGATCTGATTTTGAATTATTTGGATAAAATAAGTTCATATTCACAATTCCCTTAAGGTAACGAAGTACATGTTTTACTCCAATCCAATGTATTATTGTAGGTGAAGAACTATATCTTGCTTAACAAATTTACAGTACATTAGTGTTCCTATAACCCTAAGATATGGTACTTTTGGACCAAGTAGTTCTTCATCATTTTCTTGAGGTCTAAAAGAGCCTTTATCAACATCTAACAACCTCACAACCATTGGAGTGCATAATGGATGTGACTTATCCATTTAGAACCCTTTAAGAATCTTCATTATATAAGTCTCTTGATGTACAAAAACACCTTTATTTAAATACTCAATTTCTAATCTCAAGATCCTTCATCTCAAATTCTTTCTTTAAGCAATCTTTGTGAGCTCATTAGGAGTTTTAACGATGTTTATGTAATCTACATAAATAATAATTATGACAAATTCATTTTTTAATATTTTCATATAAATACAATGAAAAATAGTATCATTTCTATACATTCTTGAACAAGTACTCACTAAGACGATTATACCACATACGTCCTAATTGCTTTAATCAATAAAGGGACTTGTTCAATTTTATTGAATAATGTTCTTTAGAATTTTCCTTGTTGGGCAAACTACATCCTTAAGAGATTTTCATATAAATATCATTCTTAAGATAATCATACAAATAGACTGTAACATCATCCATTAGATGTAAATGCATTCCTTCTTGTGGAACTAGGATAATCAAATATCAAAATGTTGTGGCATCCAATACTAATGAATGTCTCTTCACAAATTAATACCTGGTTTTTGTGAAAAAAATCTTGAGCAACTAAATGTGCTTTGTATCTAACAATTTCACAATTTTTATTTTATTTTTGTGCAAAAATCCATATGTACCCAATGAGTTTTACGCCCTTAGGTGTGTGAACTATAGGTCTAACAACCAAATCTAATTACACTTCTATTGCATCTTGTTCTGGTCAAGAAAAAGTGCCAGATAATTCTTAACCAAAAACAAAAAGAAAGGAAAATTTGTAACCCAAGCTTGAGACTTGTTCAGGTCAAAAAATAATCCGTCCCCTGACCATGGGGAGTAAAACTCTTATTTATAGAATAATCAGTTACAAATATTAAATTCTATAGATAATACAAAATGAAATTATCTTTTTCCCCTAAAATATCTCTAAATATAATAACAACCTTACATTTATTCAACAACCAATCAAATCTCTTATGCATTATCTTCATTTTTGCATTGTGTTTTTAGCTTTGCGATTATATTTCCCTCTACCCTGATTATCTTTACTCTGCTGAAACCTTTACCACACTGCAACTGTAACCGTCCTCTATGAATACCTATTACAACTCCCTATACTCTTGGGATCCTTAAGCTTTACGCAAGGAAACCTCGTTTATGACCACCCTTACTAGGATCAAAGCCTTTAGATGCCACCAATCCTTGTGTAAAAGCAACGAAACTGACGTAACCGTTGTTACCTGTGATGGTGATGAACCCATTTGCAGAGACGGCAATTTATTTCCCATTTCACCCCAAAAGTTTACCTATATGTATGTTACCCTATTTGAAAAACTAGGTTTACGACTCCCCTTCAATACCTTTGAAAAAGAACTCCTCACTATTTTGAACGTTTCCCCATGCTAATTACACCCTAACAGCTGGGCTTTCATTCGTGCCTTTCAAATTCTATGTACCCACTTCGGAATCACCCCCTATAGCAACATGTTTCTTTACTTCTTCGAATTACGAGCTCCGCACAAGCAACTATGGGTATCCCTTAGTGGAGTTAGTGGCCGAGCTCTCCTAACCTTATACAACTCTTCTTACAAGGGTTTTAAGGGTATTTTTATAAAAAATAGTAGCCCCCGATCACAGCCCTTCCCTCTTAGAAGGTTTCCCTTTATATTGGTGTCAATCACCCAACCTCCAAACCCCTCGGCAATTAGAAGACCTGGACTCTTCTGAGAAAAAAGACTGTCTGATGCTGGAACAACTGGATGTTATTTTTGATACTCAAAAATTATTAGAGCTGAAATTCTGAGTGGTGGATCTAAAATTCCACATCGGTACTTACTTTACTACTGACTTTTCACTATTTTGTAATCAATATCAACTCTCATTTATCCAATTTCACCCACTTTTGCAGAAATTCTAATGGCAATGTCTCATGAAGATATGCTAAAACGAGCTCGCCAACTCAAGAAGCAAAAAACAACAACAATCGGTGTTAGTCCTTCCACACCTCCCCCTCACATCGAACTCCATGAAGAGACATCGGAACCCGATCTCGAACCCCTGACCCAAAAATTCAAATCTCGAGGCAAAAAGATAGTCAAGGCAACCTCACAACACTCAACCTCTCAGATTCAACTAGCCCATCAACAAACAGTGGATGACACTGAAATGAGCTTTTGGCACCCCCAATTCCTTCATTCCCAACATGGTCGGAAACACAACTACCTCCGTCATGACGCCCATCTGCTAAAGATCCAAGACCTCAAAACTCTTCATGAGAGCATCCTGGCTAATCTCCCTAAGGCCGAAGCATCCAGTTTCATGCTGATGGACCAATTCACCCATCTATCCACTCAAAAATCCCTGGACTTAGAACAAAAAGAGCAATCTTTGGTGCTTTCTCAAACCGAAAACTCTCGTCTTGCTGCCGAGGTCATCGAACTAACAACTCAAGTGAAGAAAAAAGATGAACTACTTGCCGATTTAAACAACCAGCTGAAAACTCTGAAAGCCGAGAAACAAAGCTGGAACCTCAAAGAGAAAAATCTCCTTAACAGCTCGGAGCTTCTCAAAGACCAAATCGGCTCTTCCCTGAATATGGGCTTTCAACTCGCACTTGACCAAGTCCGTGTTCTCTGCCCTGATGCCGATTTATCCCCAGCAGACATCTCCAAATCCGTAGTCGATGGGCAACTGGTGGAGATCGATGACTAGAACTCTATTTAAAACTCCCTATTTTGTAGCTCGGCATTCTCCTTGTATTACTTGCCTGGTTTTTAACATACTGCTTTCTCGCACCAGACTATTTATGTTAAAATTACGAACAACATTCTCATCGTTTTATTTAATACTTAGTCTTATTTCCTACTTTTCAGGATCTTGCCATCAACTCTCCTGCCTATCCAATTTATTTTCCTAAGCCTTTAACTTGATACACTACTTTGATTAACCTATTAACTGACTCGTTTATTAGTTAAGTTTCCAATTGTACAACCAATATCCAAGTTATAAACTTTACAACTTCTATCAACAATGTTGATCGCTAATCGAGCCCTTAATTAAACCAGCTACAAACTAATTTCTATACTTCTCACCTATCACCTATAACCTCAGTTTTTAACCGAGCTCTCAGTTACACCAACTTTTAACCCATTCCTAATCTCCTACTACTAATAACTTCGATTATTAACCGAGCTCTCAGTCACACCAACTTTTAACCAATTCCTAATCTCCTACTACTAATCACTTCAGCCATTAACCGAGCTCTCAGTCACACCAACCACTGATAATCTATTACTAATGAGTTTTTGTACCTCCAGCAACTCGGCCTGGAATAGAACACAAAAGCTCTTTTAAACCTCAAGCAACTCGGCTTGGAATAGAACACAAAGGCTCTTTTAAACCTCAAGCAACTCGGCTTGGAATAGAACACAAAGGCTCTTTTAAACCTCAAGCAACTCGGCTTGGAATAGAAAAGTAACGCTGAATAACATTATATTTGAAAAATTAAAACAAAGAAATAAAAATATCTTTACAGAGCAGAATAATTTAACTAAAATAAAAACGCAAATTTGCCGCATTCCATGTCCGTGGTATCTCCTTTCCCTCTAATGTCTCTAATTTGTAAGCTCCTTCCCCCAACACCTCTTTAACACGGTAAGGCCCGGTTCACTTTGGCGCCAACTTACTATCCATCTGAATTAACTGTGCCTTCCTTAACACTAAATCCTGCGCCTGAAAACTTCGAGGTATTACCTTAGTCTTGTACCTTCTTTCTAATCTCCTTTTCATTGCTTCGCCCGAAATCTGGGCCAATTCCCTGACTTCATCTATAACATCAAGGTTTGCCCGAAGCCCAACTTCAGAAACCTCCTCATTAAACGACCTTACTCTCACAGTGTTCTCCATGATTTCCATAGGGATCATTACGTTCGTGCCGTATAGCAGAGTAAATGGAGTCTCTCGGGTAGACGTCTGAGGTGTGGTATGATATGCCCATAACACTCGATGTATCTTATTTGCTGCCATCAGTCTTCGTTTCACACCCCTTAATATCACTTTATTAGCTGCTTCAGCTTGACCATTCGTTTGGGGATGCTCCACAGAAGAGAAAACCTGCTTAATCCCAACTTTATCACATAATTGTCTCACCTGTGAACATGCAAACTGAGTCCCGTTGTCCGAAATAATTCGGCGTGGAACACCGAATCGGCATATTATGTTCTTCCAGATAAATTCCCGAACCCGACTACCAGAAATCACAGCAACCGGCTCGGCTTCAATCCACTTTGTAAAATATTCCACAGTAACAATAAAAAACTTAAGTTGTCTCACCCCTTTAGGAAACGGGCCCAAAATGTTTATTCCCCAAGTGTGAAAGGGCCAAGGTGTATTAATAGAATGCAACACCTTAGGCAGTGCATGGCTCCAGTCAGCATGTTTCTGACACGACTCACATTTCCTGACATACTCCATACAATCATTCTTCATAGTGGGCCAAAAGAACCCACCCCGCACCATCCGTAACATTAATGCTCTCCCTCCGATATGACTTCCACATATGCCCTCATGGAGTTCGGCCATGAGCCGAGATGCCTCCCTCCTACCTACACAAATCAATAAAGGTCTAGAAAACCCATACCTAAACAAATGGCCATCGATCAACGTATATCGACTTGAGTTTTTCTTTATTTTTCGCGCCTCATTCACATCCTCAAGTAACTGGTTATCCGCAAGATAGCTTTTTAAAGGTGTCATCCAAGATTCTTCAGCCATCAAAATCTCCAAGACTTGATATTTCTCCCGCGTATCGACCCGAGGAGCTACCAATGTTTCTCTTATCACCGATTTATGCTGCCCTGGTTTTTAACAACTAGCTAACTTGGATAATAGATCAGCTCGACAATTTTGCTCTCTTAGAACATGCACGAATTCAAAGAGAACAAATTTTTTTGCAATAGATTGGACCACCTCTAAATATTTAGCTAACTGCGGATCACGAGCCTGGAATTCACCCGTCACCTGACCTGCCACTAATGCGGAATCACTTTTAACCAATAACCTAGTGATACCCATCTCTTTAGCCAAAAGCATCCCTACTATCAAAGCTTCATACTCTGCTTGATTATTACTAGCTTTGAAAGCAAATCTCAAAGATTGTTCAATCAAAACTCCTTCTGGTCCTTCTAATACTATACCAGCTCCGCTTCCTTTCAAGTTAGAAGCCCCATCAATAGATAAAATCCATGATATCTCTTTAACATGCCGACCACCGACAGGTGGTTCAGATAATTCTACTAGAAAATCAGCTAAAAATTGAGCTCTGATCAGCCCTCGTGATTCATACTGTATTCCATACTCTGAAAGCTCTATTGCCCATTTAACCAACCTGCCTGATATATCTAGTTTTTGTAATATGTACCTGATCGGCAAATCCGTCATTACTTTGACCCTATGATTATGGAAATAATGCCTTAAACGCCGAGTCGACACCACTACAGCCAATGCAGCCTTGTCTATAGTCGGATATCTCACCTCAGCACCATGAAGTACCTTGCTTACGAAATACACGGGCTTTTGATCCCCTTTGAACTCTTGTACCAATACCGAGCTGACTGCATGCTCGGTCACCGAGATATATAACGCTAGATCAGCGTCCTTCTCCGATTTGCACAATACTGGTGGTTTACTTAGATATTCTTTCAACTTTTGAAAAGCTTCCTCACATTAATCAGTCCATTGAAATTTCTCATTTTTCTTTAAGCATTGGAAATAGGGAAAACCCTATCTCCACTTTTGGCAAGGAAACGAGATAAAGCTGCCATCCTTCCTGTCAACCTCTGCACCTCTTTAACATTGCTTGAACTCCTCATATTTATGATAGCTGCACAGTTGTCCGGATTAGCTTCTATTTCCCTTTCCGTGAGCAAGAAACCCAGAAACTTCCCTGCCTTAACCCCAAAAACACATTTCTCGGGGTTAAGTTTAAGCCGATACTTGTTGATCGTAACAAATAACTCCTCCAGATCTTCCTCATGCCTTTTTTCTTCTACCGAGGTGACTACCATATCATCAACATAGGCATGCACATTTCGCCCTAACATGGATACCAAAATTTGATCCATTAGCCTTTGGTACGTAGCTCCTGCATTTTTTAACCCAAAAGGCATCACCCGATAACAATAATTAGACGTTCCTCCCATGAATGCTGTCTTATCTTCATCTAATGAATGCATTTTATCTGATTATAGCCTGAATAAGCATCCAAAAAACTTAACAAAGCACAACCCGATGCACTATCAACCAACGCATCTATATTAGGCAAAGGATAAGAATCCTTTGGGCATGCGTTGTTTAGGTCAGTGAAGTCAACACACATTCTCCAATTTCCATTAGACTTTTTTACCATCACCACATTCGCTAACCAAGTCAGATACTGTATTTCCCTGATATGAGCCGCTTCCAATAGCTTACGTACCTCTTTGGCAGCGGCCTGAGCACGCTCCCCACTCAACCGTCTACGTCTCTGAGCTTTAGGTTTAGCCGAATGATTGATATTGAGTTTATGACATAAATCAGGATCTATTCCCGTCATATCTGCTACACTCCAAGCAAATGAAGAAAGGTTATTCTTCAACACTTGTACAAGTTGTTGCTCCTGTTCCAAATTCAAATCCCCTCCAATCTTTAATTTCTTGCCCTCTATGAATATTTCTTTTATCTCTCCCACGGGCTGAGGTCTTCTTTCGGAGTGTACTAATCTAGGATCTAACTCGGGATCCACGACTACTTCCGCTGTGCTAACTGAATATGCAACCTTCCTTCTTGTCCTGAGACTGTCTTCATAACATTTGCGAGCCACTTCTTGATTTACTGATAAAGTGACTACTTTCCCATCATCGGTAGGAAACTTCATCTTCAAATAAACTGTCGATATTACGGCCCCCAACTTATTGATAGAAGGTCTTCCTAACAGCAAGTTATATGATGAAGGCACATTAACAACTATATAACGTATGAATATAGTTTTAGAATCTTCTTTTTCCCTAAAAGTTGTTCGAAGGTTAACATACCCTTTGACTTCCACCTGATCTCCCTAGAAACCAACAAGTACTCCATCAAAAGGTCTTAATTGATCTATCGGTATTTGCAACCCTACAAAGGTGTTCCAGAACATCACATCTGCCGAACTCCCTTGATCGACCAGTACTCTATGAACATTCCTTCCCATCATGATAACAGATAATACTATAGGATCATCTTCATGTGGAACTACTCCTTTTATATCCTCGCTCGAAAACACAATGTTTGGAACTTTCTTCGGCCTTTCAATTTTGGCCGTGGTCATGACACTCCTTACATATCTTTTCCTAGCCGAGCCGATCTGTCCACCTCCCGCGAAACCTCCTGCTATCGTATTGAAATCCCTTAGGACGGGTGTTTCGTGCAAATCGGTAACCGAATGAGTTCCAGATGGCTTCACATCTACATCTACTTTTATGTATTTCCCCATGAGTCCCTTATCCGTTAACACCGAGAGCTGATTGTTTAAAGCATAACACAAATTAGTATCGTGACCTCCCGCCTGATGAAATTTACACCAAGCGTTCGGTCGGCTCTCGAGGGTCCTCCCTGTGTTACTTGGATAACGCAGATGTTTAGATATTTCCGCATCTTCTAGGATTTCCGCTGGAGTTAATATGAAATTGGGAATTCTTCGAGTTCGAATATACTCGGTTCTCTGCTGAGCTACGTAAGGAACGAACCTGCGATCCATCCTAGTCCGAGGCGGAGTCCTTTCTCTTCGAGATGTTTTAACATCTCGTTCGCTCTTTGTGTTAGCCAACACCCTCTTATCTCCTGCTTTTTTGTGACGCATGGCCTCTTCAGTTTCTATTTCTACCGCTGCTCTTTGTCTTATCTCCATCAACGTCTTTGGAGGGATCTGATATAAGGATTCACTAAAAGAACTAGCACGAAGCCCCTTCACAAAGGCTTTTACAAGTAAACCCTCGTTAGGATCGACCACTCTCATGCTAATATTGGTGAAGCGATTGAGAAACTGTTTTAATGATTCTTCAGCATATTGTCGTATGTCAAACATGTCTGCCATCTCCACTGGTTTGGCCTTATTAGCCGAAAATCTTTCCAGGAAAGCACGTTTGAATTCGGCGAACGAGTTGATTGTGGAGCTCGAAATAGTGTTGAACCATTCAAGAGCAATTTCGGCTAGCGTGCCCATAAACATTTTACAACGTATTGCGTCGTTTCCCCCTGATATCAACATCCGAGCCTGAAACGCTTTTAAATATAACTCTGGATCAGAGTTTCCAGTGAAGGGTGCGATCTTTGGGATCACGAAATTATGGGGAATCGGCTCCTCCATGATCGTATTTGACAAAGGGTTGGCGTCGTTAACCTTGGGATTTAACCGACTAGAGTATCGGTAACCAATCCTGGTGGCATCTAGTCTATTTTGCATCTCCTCGTTTGCCTTCTGTAGTTGTTCCTATTGTTGAAGTGCGTCTTCTAACCGTCGGTGTGTTTCTTCAGCTTCTTTGCACAGTCGCTCTCTCTCACCTAGAGCCTTTTCTCGAAGAGTCTGAAGATCTTCCTCTGCTTTCTTACGAGTTTCCTCCCTCTCCTTCTCTAACTGAATTTGATCAGCCTCCGCTTTCAGTTTGATCTCCTCATTTTGTCGTTGCAGCTCCAAGATACTCTGCATTATCTGCTGCCTAGTCGGTCCTTCTCGTGCTGCACCTCTGCCTCTATTCATCCTCAGCTCTGTCTCTTTCTGCTCGTTCTTTAGTGGGGTCAGGATCGAGTTTTACCGTACCCCACGGTGGGCGCCAATGTTCTGATCAAGAAAAAGTGCCAGATAATTCTTAATCAAAAACAGAAAGAAAGGAAAATTTGTAACCCAAGCTTGAGACTTGTTTAGGTCTAAAAATAATCTGTCCCCTGACCATGGGAGTAAAACTCTTATTTATAGAATAATCAGTTACAAATATTAAATCCTATAGATAATACAAAATGAAATTATCTTTTTCCCCTAAAATATCTCTAAATATAATAACAACCTTACATTTATTCAACAACCAACCAAATCACTTAAATGCCGAGTACAATTTTTTTGACATTTTTAACCTCGACCCTACCCCGATCTACCAGGTATCTTTCATCCCACTCGACCACCAGATTTTCCTAACTATGACCTCGGTAAAACACCGAAATAATCTCTGGCCGAGTACACATCTTTTCATTTTTGCCAATATTTTCTTTGTCGATAATCTTCAATGATCATTGGTCACTAATCCTCATTTTCACTCATAACATTCATTGTTATATTTTATGCAAACGTCTCGTCAATGTTGACTTCATTTTGCTTCCATATTATCTTAATCATGACATAATTTATTGAGATCTCATCATTTTTAATAATTTTAGAAACCTTAGGTTCTTTTGAAACTAACTCATTAATTATGTGAAATAAATCTTTTGGGATTTCCACCTTTTTTATTAAGTCATCTTGCATTTATGCTCTTTTTCTGATTCGAGAGTTTTTATCTTTGAAAACAATAGGCCTACCACACTTCAAGTGTGCCTTTGCAACCAATAAACCTACCATGCTTCAGGCATTTTATGAATTAATATGAATTCTATTTAGAGCATTAGCAGCTGATATATATGATTTAGTTACCCTTTTTCAGTTAGTAAAAACATCTCGTAATTGATTTACTAATTTTGTAAATTAATTATCCTTTGAACTTCAAGATATTTTATTGTTGATGGAAAATCATATCCAATATATATTCTCAATCGTCTTTAAGGACCCATCATAGTCGCTTTTGGTGTGGAAATTGTAACATATACACCACACCCAAAAAATTCTTAAATGAGAAATATTAGGTTATTGACCAAAAATCAATTGCATAATAGAATATTTGTGATAACGTGTTGGCTTGATGCGAATCAATACTCTAGTATGCAAAATTGCATATCCCCAAGTAGTCATTGGAAGATTAGTTCTCATAATAAGTAATGATCTTGCAACCAATTTTAGATGTTTTATTAATAAGTTTATTAAGACTCTGGCAAGTGTACCAAGTCACATAAGTAGTAACCGGTAAGATCGGAATATCATTTCCCAAAAGACTTGTGTATACTAAATAATCATGTAATTAATAACTAATTTAAACTAAAGAATGAATCCATAATTTGGATTTTTGTGTAAGAAAGTAAATTTTGCATAAACAAGTAAAAGGTAAACTTGGATATTTGAAACTTTAGAATATGAAAAAGACTAGAAATGCAATGGATTGATATTGTTTTGGTTAGATTTCACCGACTTCACTCTCATGCATATAAAACATTAAAACTCTTCTCCATTAAATTACTAATGTCAACCCACAAGTCTACTCAAACCCTAATCCCTTAGTTGAATGAGGTCAGGTTTCCGTATTAAGAGTCAATTCCTTGAATCCCTAAATAAGCAAACCCGCTTTACAAACTAGGGTTTAAGGCAAATAATGGGTCAAGCTCTATTCCTAGATACAAGTTCCATTAGGTATATTGTTCAAAGTCTAGGTTTCAAGAGATATTTTTCAATACCTAATGACCAAAATATCATGCAATGAATAGTTAAAACAAAGCAAACATTAAGTAAAGAAACAAAGACACTAACAATTAATGGAAAAAGCATATATATATATATATATATTCAAAACATTCACAAATACATGAAAGTTCAATGTCTACATATACCCCCAACAAAATGGGTTTAACTCTCCATTGTCATGGAGAGCACAAGCTTACGAAATGAAAGTGGAAGAGGAAAGAGATACAATGAGGAAGAAGGGATAGTTCCCACAAGCCCTAACAGTCCTCCAAACACTCCAAATCATGTTGTTCGAGCTCCAAAATGTCCAAGATGGGGTTCCCTCGCAAAAACACAGAGAAATAGGGCAAACATGCCAAATCAACAAAAGTGGCGCCTGGCGGAAGCTTCTCACTTTTAGGCACAACCTGTAAAACAGGTGTTGAAATTCTTTGTGTACCAGCCGACGATCTCTAGGTGCCGCCAGGCGGTGAGCCCCTAGAAAGGTTGTCACTTGGTGCTTGTTGTGGCTCGCCAGGCGTTGAGTCCCTAGAAACATGTTGTCGCCTGGCGCTGACCTTGTGTCATCCGACATTGGCTGTTTCTTCCATATTTTGATGTTTTTAAACTTCTTTTTGCTACTCAAGATTACTCACTTCGTTGAGTTTTTGGAACAAAGCTTCCAATCTACAAAAAGCATAAAAAATGGGAATCAATGGTAAATTTATATTAATGTAACCCAAAATGTATTTATTTACAAAAGCAAGGTAAAATTGAAAAAGCTATGGAAGAGTTGGTTTTCTGAATGAAATAAGACTTATATAATGGTAAAATTTAACATTATCAGTCTACAAGTCCATTTTTTAGTATGAAATGGAGAATTAGGTTAGATTAGGTTATCGATTACCAGCTCATGTCGAGGGTGCCATAGTTGACGTCGATGGGTTTGTTAGAGAGAAGCTGCTTTATGTCAATGTTGACGAGCTTAAGCAATTTGAACCCTTATTTCTTTAAATTGGAGGTACAACGGCAGAAAGTAATTCCATTCTTGTTTTCTTCACTTTTTGCCCAATCTCAACATGATATACAATGCAATATTCAACACTTGCTAAAAATTGCCACTGTACTTGAATATCAATCCAAAGAAGAAGAAGATTTGTCCCCATTTTAAACCCTAAATAAATATTTTTGCCTCGGTTCAATTTGCAACCAAGGCATATACCACATTCTTTCTCGGGTCCAACTCACATGAGGCTTATATTTCCTTCTACCTTAGGTATATTCCTAATCAAGGCATATACGTACTGCAATTTAATTAAAATAGTTTTTAACTTTTTTGAAATTAATTAACTTATATGCCTCAGGTGGCAGTCAACCAAGACCATAATGTCTTTATGCCTCAGGTATTGGAAAACTGAGGCATAATCTGGATCGTCCAGTTTTAAAATGTGAGAAGAGCGGGAGTTTTGAAAACATTTTTCAGGTTTTATGCCTCGATTGGGTATGATCCGAGGCATATAAGTGTTTATGCAGCGGTTATTATAGGAATTGAGGTATAAAAGTTCGCTAAAATTTAAAAAATGCTACCGCGTTTTGATATGCCTCGTTTGCTGAGGAACCACGACATAATGGCCAAGGTAAAATAATATAAATGCACTAGTGTCACCAACATTATCAAGATAGATTTCCTTAATAAGATAATTTGGGAGTGAGCTCTTAAGTTAATTAATTGTGCTAATAACTTTGCACATGTCTGACTGCTAATTGATAATACAAAAATATGTGACCATCTAGTAAATGCATAAAGTAAAATCATAAAATATCTAAATGATCCACGTGATAGGTGTATTGAACCACAAATATCACATATGTATTTGTTCTAAAAATGTGATTGACTAATTTCTAATATTTTTGGTGATGGCCTTATTATCAATTCTTCTTTGTGAACATACAATATATGAGAAATAATTGGATTGAAGAAGTTTTTGACTTTTAAGTTGGTGCCAACATATATTTTAAACTATTTTCAGCATCATGATAGATCGAGGACGACTCAACTAATCATGCCAAACAAGAAATTCAGTTTGATTCATAAGATTCTAGCTTACAATGACATGTGTTTCAATTATACTAATATATGTGTAGTACAAGCCATAAGAGAAGACTAATAATTTCTCGAGTACACATTTTTTATTCAACCAAAGTCTAATGATATATAGATATTCTATTTTTTCTTCATTATTTATCTCAATATGATATCTATTTAGACAAATATCCTTGAAACTTAAAAAGTTTTTATTAAACTTCTAATTAGATGTATAATGGCTCTTCGGAAGCCTTCAAATATATTTGTAGTACCAGAGATAATGCTAATATTGATTTCTCACATAACAAAAAGAGAAAAAAAAATATTATTACTCTTGAAAATTATGAGTTGTTGTACTATCAACAAAACATAACATATTTATTAGTCTATACAATACTACTACATACCAAATGATCATATATATAATTAAATTTTAGTATACTTAATAACTTTAACTCGTTGTAGGTACCACTCAAAATTAAACAACTCCACAAGTCATTTCAAATAAAACTAAGTATACAACATCATCTACGAAAAACTTTGAACCTTTATATATGTATATGTATAGTATAACAAAATCAAAACCACAAATCCATATATCAAAACTCCTATTTCACATTCTTACACATAATATGTATATTTTAATGTGTTAGAGATAAAATGAGTTCACAATATATATAAGTAACTTTAAATATCACCTTACAAACAAATTTTATAAACTTAAGAAATGAATTTTAAGTTTAATTTAACATTACAAAATCAGCTTGATGAATGTTTTTTTAGGGTTTTTCGTTACATGTGTAATATCCTACTAATTATGCTAAATAATTATTATAATTTTCTTTATCAAATACCATGAAAGTACAAAGAAGTACTTTTCCTCGAATAAACATAATTTCAAGTAATTTATATATATGTATAGACGATTATACTATTATAGTCGTATACTATATTGGAATGTTACAATTAACCAGACATAAAATACTATTATATCATAATTGTCTAATTAACTAAGTGAAGTTCATGAGGACATAGTAAAACCCCGTGCTGTCAACAGATATGAAATTGATTTGTACGAATGCATAGGACAGCAATCATGTCTCTACTATATGAATTCTGAAGACAGAAAAAAAGAAAAATAATAATAAATGATTATACAATTTATTTTCATTATTAGACATTGGTCAATCTGCGAGTCCTTTTTGAAATTTCGTTTTCTTGGTCTGTGTACCACAGATAGAAAGGACACCTGGTTTAGGGCAGGGGAGTTTACATTTCAAATATACACATCAATTATGAGACCTAACCTAATGTTAGGGAACATTGTACAGAACTTTTTATATATGGATTTGTCCGATAAAAAAGAAAACCTAGTTTATGGGTTTATTGCAGCGGAACCAGTATTGAGCATCCTGGCTTCTCCTCTCAACTTCATCTCCCTGTATATTCTAACTTCCAACTTTAATTTATGTTATTTTCATTTTATGTCATCCAGACACAGAAAATTAACTCTTTCGCTTCGTACCCACAAATTTTCTACCTTTCATCTCTAAAATTAAATTTACTCTCGATTTTGTGTTATGTCGTATTAATCATTCTTCACTGTCGTTGCAGTTCTCAAGATTAGGGTTCCCGCAGTCGGTGTTCTGTGCCTACCGACCTTATTTTATTTTGTGGGTGTTGGATTGCTGGTATATTATATATATACCCTTAGATGTGAAGTGTAATTTTGACCAAAATGTTTTTGAAATGAAATGTAATTTGGAGTTTTCAAAGTTGCACAGGATTCACTTGAGCCTCTTTCATTTGCTTCAACAGAAGAGAAAGGATTTAAACAAACAGAATGTAAGCCTCTTCTCACTAAAAAACTACTCAATAATCTGTGAAAGTCATATCAAAGTATTTCATCCATGCACCCTACTTGTACACTCATAACTTATTATCTCAGTTTTTCTCATCTGTATTTTGGTGATTTAGCTTGCCGCAGATCAGATCTTTGATACAGCATATATACTTGTTGATAGGTAATCTTGTTGATTTGGATCAACAAAGAGATAAAATATATTAATATTATGAATAGAAAAGTAGGTAAGCCCCTTCACATAGTTCAAAACAAATACACAAATGCATAGGATTTAAGAAGCAGTTACAGAAAACCCCTTCAGGTATGTTGTATAGATATATTAATGTATTGATTGAATAATTTATTATCTCTCAGACTTCAAGAAATGGATTTTTACTGAGTAATGAATAGAGGGTTCGTACACACAGAGTAGGGTGTTTTGGTACTGTACTTGTGTGAATGAATGAAACATGGATGTCTCTTTTGCTTGGATTGAAGGGAGACTCTTCAATTCTTTCTGCTGCCTCTATTTGTGTTCATATATATTCATATACTGCATATCGTCTTCTAGGTCTGAGCGAGTATTAGTCGGTGAATGAGATAACATTATATATTCATATATTTGCATTTGGACACACTCAGCTGACACTCAGCTGACAGATACTGAAACAGATACTGAAGCACATTTTTATGATTTCAGAAAATAGAATTGACAATACAGTATGAACTCAGATATCGGGAGTTACACCGACAATTCACGCGTTATGGGTAAGAATATACAAGATTGTTAATTATATAATCAACATCAAACATGAGATTAGTAAAATATAATTATAATTTTACCTATAATTATAGAATTTAAATTAATTTTATAAGTTCTTGATAACTTGTGATAAATAGTATTATTAAAACAAATAGGTAATGGTCATGAATTTAAAATTAATTAGAAAAAAGTTAAAAGTGTTATTATTATTATTATTATTATTATTATTATTATAAAATGTAATATTTGTTGATGTTTATAAAATAAAGTTATATAATAAATAAAATGCTGCTCTCGAATATAAAATTATAATTTATTTATAAAAATTATTTGTAACAATCAGCTGGTTAATTAACATTAAATACAACTAAGAACTACTAAGTTTAATTACATATTACAGAGTACAATTTTGGAGTTTCACATATATTTTATCATATATATAATTTGCTTAATAAAATCAATAAAATAAGTTATGACGGTAAGGATAAAATTGATAATAAATTATGAATATTCGAAGACAATTACTAAAAGACCCTCCTTTATAATTATTGTACTGTATTTTGTTTTACCATTTGCAGTAATTTGTTACTTGTGAACAGATAGGTCAAAAAATATTTTAATTTATAGGGTTTATAGACGTTCTACTGTTTTGATATATGGTAACTAAAAAATTGTGACATATTTGAAAAAATTCAAATGTGAAGAATCCTAGGCTCTCATTTGATATGAAATTGAATTGTACATATGCATGGGACAACAAATCATGTCTCTACTATATGAATTCTGAAAATAAAAACAAAAATAATAAATGATTCTACTATTTATTTTCATGATTTCGTTTTATAAATTTGGCTTTCTTCCTCTGTCTACCACAGAAACACGTTTAGGGTTGGGTTGTTGGCATCAGAAGCAGCGTCTGAGCATCTTTGCTCTCACCTTCTTCTTACATAATTCTAACTTTCAATTTAATTTCTGTTCTTTTTATTTGAGGTTTTAATTCAAATCCGCAATTGTTCTATTCTATCTTTCATCTTTCTACAATTAAATTTACTCTCTATATTGTGTTGTGTTGGATTAATCTTTTTTCACTGTTGCAGTTCTAAGAATTAGGGTTCCTGCAATTGGAGTTCTATACCTAACCACGCCTATTTTCTGTTCTAGGTTTTGGATTGTTGGTGTATATACCCTTATGTGTGAATTCTAATTTTGACCATTCATTCACATAATTGAAAACAAATATATGAATATTATAATTATGAAAGAACCTGTTGACATAATTCGAAACAAATATACACAATTGAAGTATATGTAGCACAAAGGATTGAATAACTAATTAAGAAAAACTCAGAAAAGCCATTGAGGTATGTATAGATAGTAATGTGTTGATTGATTTATTTATTAACCTGGTGAGGCTGCAAGAAATGCATTGATACTGAGATTAGTGGGAGAGAAAGAGTGAAGGAGTTTCTTCAGTCCTAGCAAAGGTATGGAGGGTTGCTGAAGTATCTGCTGTGTCATTCTTACACACAGTAGGGGTTATTGATAAGAGGTGTTTTGTTACTGTACTTGTGTGAATGAATGAAGCAGGAGATATTTTGCATCCTGTCTCTTTTGCTTGGACTGAAGGAGCCCCTTCAATTATCTCTGTTGCCTCCATTTCTGTTCATCTTCTTAGGCTTTCAGTTCATCTCTGTGTGAACCATTTCTTGCATAGTTGTATTAGTGATTCATTTTTTTTCTAGGAGTTCATATATCCAAAGAGAACAAATACTCTTAACTATAATTAAAAAATACTCTTAACTTCAATTATCTCTGTTGCCTCTATTTCTGTTCTTAGATATAATAAAAGGATGCACACTATGTAGCTCATGTAGCATATCGTCTCTAGATCTAGACTGCTCAAAATTCCGCAAACACCTACTACTTTTAGATTCACATGTTAGGAACACATCACAAAATATTTGCTTGTGATATGATTAATATTAAGATAATTGTACATTACTCTTAGATCTATAACCTAGACCATGAAGTTTAGAGCGGCTGTTTTTTTTGCTTGCAAGAGCATTATACAAAGGTTGTTAGGTGTTCCTATATTGTGCTAGAAAGCTAATACAACAACAAAGAATAAAGCAATAACTTCATAAACTCATTCTAGTTATATATATAGAGCATTGAATAGAGTTTTTTTTTTTCTTGTGAAAATTTATAAGGAGATTCGTCAGATTTTGGTATGTAATAATGTTTTATAATCAATATATTTCTTTGCTGATTAAAAAGAAAATTTTGCTTGTCAAGGAAATTCGTTATATTCTTGAATTTTTATCTTCACTAATTAATAAGATAAGGAAATATAGGATATCCCAATTCATTCATAAGAATTCACAAGATATAAGGTTTAATTTGATTATATACAAATAATAGTGAGTGAAGTGTTATAACACAATATATATATATATGTTAAAGTCAAAATCCGAGTGTTGTTTGTATGGATTGGAATTGATGTTCTCCTCTGTGCATCTGCAGCCATGACTGAGTACTGCATTACTTACCTGATTTGCAGCGACCAGGTTCTGCACCCACACTTTTTCCTCCTTTTTCATCATCTTAATGGTACAAAACTTTGTTTTGTTCAACTTTGAAATGATTGCTCTCATGTATATGCAAGTGTGACTTTGTGTGTGATAACTTTTACATTACATTTTTTCAGGGATTTTAGTTCAATTCTTCCCTCGGTGACTGAAATGGAAACAAAATTTACATAATGTGTTATTCATTCAATTTGTATTCCTTCAAAAACTTGCCTTGTTGAAGGTATCAATCTAAACCTTAACTATTTTCCATATGTGATTTAAGTGCACTGTACTACAAACAGATGATAAATTTGTTTGGTTTTGGAGCTTAACTTCGTTTTCTGTTCAATTGATAATATAACATGGCATAATTATTTAGTGAAGGAGGATCGAGTAAAATATAACATTATATATTGATTGATATATTTACATTTGGAAACACACTCAGCTAACAGATATTGAAGCAGATCTTGATGATGTCACAATATAGTGTCAACTCTGATCTTTGGAGTTACCCTCGAGTTCTGTGTCTGTCTACTGATTTTCAATAGTACATGAACTCTGCTCTTTGGATAATTCTTTTCTAATTTATCATATTTTAATCCATTTTAACAAAAAAATTATGTGAGAAAAAGCTGTGTTATAATATGTTAATGGTCAAGTAAAAGGAGGGGAAATAAGCCTTCTAATCTACTTTCTAGTACATTTTTTTTAATATTATCTTTTTTAATATATATATAATCCACGATCTTTCTTTCTCTTTTCTTCCTTCTAACCGCTAAGCCACCATGAAAGTATTGTTTTCATCTTTCAACAAAGAATGCCATATAATCTAAGGCACTTTAAGTTTTTGTTTCTTAATCCACAATAACTAATGTATACATAAAAAGGTTTGAGATGGAATTTAAACTTTTTTTATTGTCTTGTAGTAGAGTATTACAAAATGTAGTCTAGACAACGAATTTGGATATATTTGAGGTCAGAATTTGGAAGTGTTGTCTATTTGTTATACAAATTTTCATATGGTATTAATTTGTGTTTGTCTATAGACAACAAGTGTGGTTTTTCTCTAAATTTAGAGTTTCCACATATATTCTTGGTATTGTAAAAGTTACAAATGCTTATAAACACCTATTATTCTTGCTGTATTTATATTTGGACAATTGAATAATAGAGTTTCATTTTGTAAAACAACCAAAAAAGCTATTTAATAAATTGAAATTGAATTAATTGAACAAGAAGGTGAAAAAGGAGTTCAAGTACAAATTACAAGATGTATTGATGAAAAAGAAATAGCACATGTCGAATAGATAAGAGAAAGATAAGAGAAAGTAGAGTTTCTTTAAATACCATTCAAACTAAAATTGAATATTGTTATTATATACAATTCAAACTATTTATGGAGTTTTAAAGATAAAAGTTTAGATATTTTTTAATAAACAAAAAGATGTTCTTCTTTCTATTAAATAATTTAATATCCTTTGATTTTATTTTGCTATTAGTAGAGTAATTCTCGAATTAGTTGATGATGATTTTTTGGTCCAACATTGTTCTTCTACTGATGTCCCATGTGGGTGAGACGAATTTAAAAGCAGTGAAAATTGCTTCATTTTAATGATAATTGCGAAAAACAACATATGGAAAAGATGGGTGATTTTTAGGCATAAACTTAATCACTTATGTTGTTTATTTCTTTCAAATATTTTTAAATATAATATATGAGAAATGATAATGATAGTAATATATCAATATTATAAATATTTTAAGTTCCATTCTTTTCATTTCTTTTAATCAAACATATTTCATTTCCGTTCATTTATTGTCTCTTTCTATATATTTTTTTTTTCAATTCCACTTTTAATTATTCAATCCAGTCAAAGACATATTGTACAATATTTAAATTTTTGTGAATGACGAAAAAGTTTTTTTTTTTTTTCCATCAAGTTACAATAATACATATAAATATGGTACAATGAGGATCAGTCCATACGAGTGTAAAAAAAAGGAATCCCTCACCATTTAGAAATTAGTCATTTGTAGCGTTAGTTGGATATACAATAGGATTGATCCTTTTGAAAATAAGGATAAGATATCGTCTTTCATGAAATCTTCCAAAATGCAATATACTCATCAGTTGTGTTAAGAAACGAGTTTAAACTTGATTTTTTTAGGGTTATGTTTTACTCATTTAAATTCTGTAAATTTTATGATATTTTTATCGGGTTGCCAGGGATTTGTTAGAAAAAATAATAAAATAATAATAATAAATTATTATAATAAAAAAAGAACTACAAAATATTTCATCACAAAATAAATGCATAACACTTAATTTAAACAAATTATCATAAATATATTCTTTAACAATAAAAACACACGTATAGATATATCAACCCTATTGTACTTATAAGATTTTTTTTTTCTAAATTTAGAAACATGAAAAACTACGTTTAAGATACAACTTTAATTTTATTTGACCTTCTTATAGAACATGTGTTATACTATCATTCCTCATTTATGGTATGCGTGGCTTTTTTCAATAAAAGAAAATATTTTTTATCGTAACATACACATGAATATTAGTCTCAAAGTTTATAAATCAATAATTTGATTTAAAACCATAATTTAACTCAAGTCTGGCATTGTACCTTTTAGATAAAAAATCATATACAACACATAATAATACTATTAGTTTGTTTGAAATTAGACTAAATTCATTACAAATTAGAAAATTGTTTGGGTTTGGAGCTTAACTTCGTTTTCTGTTCAATTGATCATAATTATTTAGTGAAGGAGGATGGAGTAAAATATAACATTATATATTGATTAATATATTTGCATTTGGACACGCGCTCAGCTGACAGATATTGAAGCAGATCTTCATGATGTCACAAAATAGCAGTGACAATATAGTATCAACGGATTTTTTGAGTTACCTCGAGTTCTATCTCTGTCTCGTGACTTTCAAGAGTGCATGAACTCTGCTCCTTGGATAATTCTTTTCTAATTTATCAAATTTTAATCAATTTTAACAGAAAATTATGTGAGAAAAAGGTATGTTGAAATATGTTAATGGTCAAGTAAAAGGAAGGGGAAATATGCCTTCTAATCTACTCTTTCCAGTGCATTTTTTTTCAATATTAAGACTTATGTATATATATTTATATATTTTAACCAATATATTTTATTCTAATCTTAAGCTATAATAGAATACATCTTAAAGAAATTTATAGAAGATTATAACAGTTTTAAATGGTTTGAATATTTTAAATGATACATCTCTTATTTCTTTCTTTAAAGTGTGGGATATAAAAGTTGATAGTTCTTGAAATGTTATGTTTCCTTCTTTTAGTATATAATATATAATAATGGACAGATTTCTCTTTCTACAGTTTACTTTTTTCATTGAAGGCTCGGTTTGACCTCATCATTTTGTACATGTTTTCTTTTTTTTTTTTTAATAATATATAAGTTTGCTATAGACGATTGATGTTGTCCAACGTACCATCCTAGTTCAGATTGTAATAAAATAATAATTCTAGTTCATACTTTCTTTTAGTTAAAAAAGGTGCACTGTGCATGGAAAAAATATGTTGGGTTTGGAGTTAAACTTTATTTTCTATTTAATTCCCTTTTAGTTTCTTTGTTTTTGTTATTCCACTGTTGGCAAGGATGGATGAGAACAAATTTGAATGTAGTGCAAGTTGTTTCATTTGGATGATAATTTTGAGAAAACAACAGAAGAAAAAGATGGATGAATTTAGGCCTTAATAGAGATACATGAAAGCACGAGTCATTTTTCGACATTAATGAAATACATATGTAATAAACTTAACCAATTATGTTCTTTATTTTTCTGATTCAAATATCTTTAAATATTATAAATAAGTGAATAATATAGTTAAATAAAATAGTATTATAATCATGATATTTTGTAATAGTAGCAAAATAGGTCAATTTGACCTTTTTAGCCCAACCCATCATTGATCTGCTGAAAACGGATCAGGTCGGGTCAGTCCACCCATTGAAAACATGTTGCAATATATAACTCGTCGAGCATCCTACGGGGTGATGGGCTGGTGAGCTGGTCCATCAATTTTTTATTTTTTATTTATTTCTCCTCATTTGATACATTACAATAAAACTATCAAATAATGACCCATTTTATAAAAAAAGATATGTTTAAAGACTAATTTTTTAATTAGAGATCAATTCTTTTTGTAAGACCCAGGAAATTCATACAATTAATAATTAATGAAGTATAAGAAATGAGGGGTTGAGAATACCTTAAGGGAGTTCTTTGATAAATCTTAGACAATAAACAATGATAACTTAAGGGGTTTAGAGTACTTGGTTATGTTGGGAGGACTTGGGTTCAAGTCTAGTGTGTGCCATTAGTGTGATTTTAATTGTGTTTTATATTACCAAAATATTATGAATGCTAGAAATCTCCTGAGACACCAGAGAGGTAAAAATAATTGAACTAATTATACTAATAATTGATTTGAACCGTAAAACAATTCAGTTTGAAGAAATTGTACTTTGACCAGTTAATTAAAAACTGAACTGAAATCCATTTTGATCTTTTGTTTCGCTTTCTCCATTTTTGAATTTACGATGTCATGACGTTGTGCAAGCATATGTATCATATAAATTATCAAGCTATACATTGGTTTGTTCATATTTTTTAACTATAAATAATTTATCAGAGCTTATTAATTAAGTAATTATAATATATAACTCTTGACTGTGTATTTAACTTGTCTTATAATGTCATTAATATTTTAAGTGATTTTAATTCTGAAATGGTTCTTAATAACAACAACTATGATACGAGAGCACTGATATGTAATACTTTCATTTAAATAAAATAGTTATTTTTTATTTTATATACTTTATATGATTTTATATGAAAACTTTATATACTTTTTAGTTGATATTTTTAAATTTATTTTAAGTTTTTAAAAATGATGAAATATTTTTTTTTGTAGATATAACCTCTCATGACGAAGTGAGACCTTCAAGTATAATTAATTTAGATGATGGAAGATGTATTAATATTTTGATTTTAGTGTATTGAAATATGATGTATATTTCAAGTATTATTTCCTAAGTACTTTTAAATTATAAAACAGTGCAATTCAATTCAAAATTAGGGCAATTCGATTACATTTCGGTTCAAAAGTAGCCTAGTTGATCCAAAATCAGTGTAATTTGGTTCAAAAATAGTGCAATTCAGTTCAAAATCAGTGTAATTCAATTCAAAAACAATTCAAAAACAATGTAGTTAAGTTCAAAAGTGGTGTAATCCAATTAAAAAATAGTATAGTTCAGTTCAAAAATAGTTCAAACATAGCGCAGTTCATAAAACAATTCAGTTTATAACAGTTCAGTTCAGTTCATATTAGAGTGCAGTGCAGTTCAGTACAGTTCAGTTTATTAGAAAAATTAGTAGTGCAGTACAGTTTGTTCTGAACTATTTTCCAGTTCAGTGCAGTTCAGACATACTATTTTTTAGTTCAGTGCAGTTATTGATAGTGCAGTGCAGTTCGATATATTTTGCCCAGCCCTAGTAGCAGTTGGTCATAAAACCTTGAATTTAAATTAATTTCGTTTTATTATTTGTATTATTTATTTCGGGCTGAATTTGGGGGAGAGAAAGAAGAGTGAGTGGGGAAAACAAAGAGTCATAGTGTGTGTGTCAAGTGAGGGCTGAGAATTGCAATCCAGAGATGGAAATTGGAGTGGAGGCAAGGAGGGGAGCTTTGGGAACAAGGAAGAATTCATTGGAAATTGTATGAAGCTAAGAAACCGGGTAAGAGGAGCTGCACCTAATTGATTAATGTGTGAATAATGCATGTTTTGGTTGTATGTTGAATGCATGAGAGCCTTTTTCTTTAATTTTTAATGTGAAAATCATGAGATTCACATATAACTATGTGTTATCGATTCACGTGATTAAACTGTACACGAATGAAATCTGAAAGCATAATTAGAGTCTTTATGTGCAATTGGGGGATTGGGTTGAATTAGTGGTGCACCCTGGTTCTTTCCGCATAAACTGATGCGGTATTAAAAAAAATATTTGTGATCTATTTTATTTTGTATGTTCTTACATTTTCGTTGGTGACACTGCAAGGGTAGAATTAAATAAATAGGTTCTTTTCTTTAGTAGGTTTAAGACAATGGTTATTTTGATGAGACATTTTCACCTAACCATTGGCGCTCTCTCCAATTTTACTTGTGGTGACTTACGACTTGCAAGCCTTTTGGTTTCAAATAAAGTAATCAAGCAAAACCACTTTAGTACACCAAATTGGGGTCTACGAATTTTGTCATTGAAATTGACAGTAAGTGTGGGTTCCTTTTGTGGCCATGAATCCAAGTTCTTTCTTTTATTCTAGTCGCGGGTCCCATTAGTGTTTAAGATGCATTAAAGTAGTATTATATTGTCCTTGATATGTATGTGGTTTATACCTTTTACAATGCATATACAATTTACGTGATGGATGGATTACGTGATTTCAAAATGGAAGTCATGGTTCACTTTGATTAAAAAAGGTATATTATAAGTATTATTATTATAAGAATAATATGATTAAGTGGTAAATGATTGAGTGCAGGAGAGTAGTTTTCTGTGTGGACAAAATAGATTATAGAATAGTTCTATTTTGGTTGTTGTTTGGTTTGCTGCATGGTACTAAATTATTATTTTTATTTTATGACCATTGGAAGAATTGATTTTGCTTAGATGAGTTGCAACTTGAAAAGGAAGTTCCTTGCTTTGTTTCCGCTGCATTATTTTTATATGAGATAGTAGAAAAAAATGCTTTCAAAGTGTTAATGTTAGTTAATTATTTTTTTTGGTTATTTTGATATTTAAGGTGTTTGAGTCCTTTAATTATTATGAAATCAGTGGTGAGTAATTTTTGGAATCCTGACAATAATATAGTTAGGTTGGATAAGTAAACCAAAATTAAAGTTATATTAAAGTTTACGTGTAATATAATTTGTATAAAGTTAAATATATCATAGTGTACAAGAGTTAAAAGTTGGATGATCTAGTGGAGTAAGAATATTTTTGGGTGTCTTAAGTTTTGGTTTACGGGTAATGGATTCTTCTTCCAAGGTGCAGTAAATGTTTTTCTTATATTATTTTATAATTGTATAATGTTGATAAAATATTATATGAATCTAAAGGTTAAAAGGTTAATTTATTATTTTAATGATTGCGATTATAAATTTAATTATTACATGCATTTGTACTTTAATGGGGTATTTAAATATAGACAATATAATATAAAATTTTGAATTATTATATTATTTTAAGATAATATAATAATATTAGGTGATTACGGTATTGTGGGCTAAGCAGTTGCAGCCCAATTTTTGTCTGGCGGCGCTTAGGCAGCGTCAAGCGATAGTGTAGGGGTAGGGGTCCGTTGTAAATGGATTTGCATGGATGGGCTTGATGGCTTGGTCAGGGACATGCTGGATTAGTTACAAGCGGGGAGGTTCGTAACGGAGATTTGAGATGCGTGATTGATACGGGGGGGAGGTTCGTATCTGTTGTACTCTTGTGTGGGGATACGAGCGAGGAGGTTCGTATGTACTGTGCTCACACTTGAGGCTACTATGAGCGGGGAGGTTCATAGTAGGTGTTCACACATGTTAGACTACGAGCAGGCATGTTCGTAGAGTTGGACTACGGGCGGGGAGGTCCGTAGAGTTGGACCACGAGCGGGTAAGTTCGTGGAAGCATGATAATCCCTTAGGACCAAGGTTGTGAATGGATCTTTCTCATATAGGTTATGAGATTGGGGTGTAATGTTATAAAGAAGTCAATAAACTAAAAATATTGGCTAAGATAGATTGGGTGAGGCTTAATGTTTATTATTTTATTGTTTGTATTATTTTTCTTTCTCAGCTCACCCTTTCTGTTTGTGTGTTTGTGTTTGGTGATGATAACGCCAATGCATAGAGACAGAGCGGGGCAGACGATGGGGGATTTTTCTCTATGTTTTATTTTCATGCATTTTGTAATAAATTTTATGATTTTTTTTTTCTATTATGAACATGTAATAGAGATGGAATAGTGTGATTGAACTACAGCAAGATAAGTTTTAAATTTTCCCGCGCTTGGGAACTTTATATGATGTCTTAATTCCAAAAGAAATTTTATGATATATGCTTTATCTAGTAATATCCATCTAGGGTCTTACACTTTTGGTGACCAAAACTTTGGTAACTAAGTTATTAATTAATTTAGAGACTAATTCATAATATAAATGATTTTAGTTACTTATTTAGAGACCAATTATATTATTTTTGAAATTATTTTAGTTACCAATAATTTTAAGCTTATAAATTGACATTTAAATTAGTTACCAATAATTTTTAATTTATAAATTGATATTTAAATTTATCAATGTAGTGACTAATTATTTTTTGTTAATAAAATTAGTCATTAATTAATAATCTTCATTAATCAAAATTTTCTTATAATGATAGTTGAGGCCCAATTTCATAATTTTTTCCTCTAGATGCAGGCCAGCTCAAATTGCTAAAAGTTCGATCAGTGTTCCGATTAGCATAAACACATTTAAACACCATCCATTAACTTCAAGATAAACAAATAATTAAAACACATGCAAACATCCCAATCGCGATTCGCGAGGATCAAAAAACCCAAAAAA
>Ga0214542_1001348_pt1 | contig 50073 bp, 26 predicted proteins | sample CNSS1metaG_FD_160096 | JGI IMG/M metagenome (GOLD analysis project Ga0214542, IMG submission 160096) | Root nodule microbial communities from cowpea collected in UCLA plant growth center, Los Angeles, California, USA - CNSS1 | ecosystem: Host-associated > Plants > Roots > Nodule | place: USA... | reverse complement strand
CATTAAAATCACTTTTATTAAATCAGCAATTCCTTAAAAATTTCAACCTCCTTCTGTTTTTTAATTATTAAGATTATTATTTTTAATAAAATATTTTTACTAATTAAGTCATTTTAATTTATATTTTTACATTTTCATTTTTACAAATATGGCTCTATCTGTTTTAATTTATTCTTATCATCAATAAATATTATTTTATATAACATGCAAATTTTACCTACATTTTATAAATACTCAAGGATTTTTTTTTTTCTTGAAATGCTTCAAATTCTTACTATGTCCTTATTGGAGAAGTAACTTAGTATATGTTCATGGTAGACCATAACTTTCAACTCTAAGATCATTCGAAACTTACATTATTCTCACCAGATTATCCTTCCTTTTAACTCTTTTTCTTGCTCTACCTCTATCATCAACCACTCTTTTTGATGATGATGTTTCCATTGTTTAGTCATATCAATGTTTTCTACCCGAAGACTCCTCCATCGACATCTACAGCAGAAAGAAATGACTCTACTAAGAACTAATTGAAATATGGCTATCCAAAGTCAGATAGAGTTGTGAGATGTTATATTTTATGCACAAGCTTTCTGGATTTCCTCAATCAGCGTTACAAATGCCACTCTCCATTTGGTGAACTGTGCATCAGAGCTGAATAACTTGTGCATGGCGCTTAATTCTTCAGCACTAGCCTTTTTCAATAACCCTTCTACCACCAACTTCATCTCTTCGAAAGAATCACAATTTCTTCTGCTATCTTGTTCCAGATTTCTCAAACCAGGACCAAGAAGTCTGGTTTTGACATCACTTAGAGAGTTACTTGAACCGTGACTGAGCTTACAGTCATCAATGCCACTTTCTGAAGATTCAGAGACAACTTCTTTGTGATTCCAGTACTCGATGCATTGATGGTTGGGGTCCAGAGCTTCAATAGCCTGGAAAAGTTCAGAATGGATTGAAACATCAGAATCAGATCATCATAAGTACATTAACCCAGTTCAACAAAACTGGTTAAAGAAAAGATCAATATTCTAAAACTTTGTGAATATAATTCTATATTGGAAAAGTAGTACAACCGTGATGTTATTTTAGTGAAACAAAGGTGTGAGTATCTTAAATGTCCATTTGTTTGCATTACCTGCATAATGGAAGGTGAAAGGAATCCAAACATTTTATGACCATTAATGGTTTTCAGAAGCTCCAAGGGAGGAAGTTCTCTTTCACCTTGATTCCTTAGCTTCTCGGTTTCATGATTTAGTCTCAAAAGAACTGACTCCCAGCACTTATCTGCCGAGGTGTTTGTGAAGATCTCACTTGGATGTTCTTCCATGGTAACCTGAAATATATTTTACTAAGTGAGAAAGAAATATACTATAGCAGAAAAATGTGTCCATGCAAATATCATAACGTTAAAAGTAAAATAGTAAGAAATTTATTATAGCTTAGTTTCATTAATATTATTTTAGATTGTGAGATTCCGTGAATGTTCAACTAGCAAAGCTTTGCAAAACCCTTTCTGTTCAATGAAAATTTAGCAGCAGATGAGTTTCTGCAGACAATATCCAAGGAAAAAAATGCAACAAAAACAGAAACAAGCTCAGCAATGATACCTTGAAAAGAGGCCCAAGAAATCCAGCATCATAGACTTCAGAAACATAGTTACAAATTCTTGGTGGATCAAGAATGCTTAAGAACTTAACACGACTCTTGAATCCTACATAAATTTTACCAGAACAGAAGAAATGTTAAACTCCCAAAAAAATAACTGAAGATATACCAGCCCAGAAAAGATCGTACTGAATCTTACCTTTTGGATATATTGCATGCTTACTGCACCACAACTTGCCACACATAGCAATGCCCAAATTCACAGGCTCAACAGAAACACTAATCTTGTGCATTAAGAAATTTTGGTTTATCAAAGATACACTTGCATTGGAAGTTTCAACATCACCTATTTTAAATACGCCGTTGAGTTGTTCTTTCGAATCAGAATGCATCTGCAGATCCACCCCAAACAATTTATAACCATCTAGTGTACAAGAATTTTGAACGTCCCTTGAACATGATGAAAATTCTTTCTCCAAGGAAGCTATACATCCAAACCCAGGTTCCATGTTGTCTTGTTTCTTTCTGACCTCTGAATAGCAGACTTTTCCAACATATGGAACACTTTTATTATGATGGTATTCAGCAGCATGCGGAAAACGACTTTCACGTTCAACAAACATAACATCAATATTTAAATCCAGAGAACCTTCCCTCACCTTATCTTCATTGTATATGACCAATTTTTCTTCATTCACAATATCTTTTTGACAATCTTTAGTGCCATATGGTGCACTATAAGTTTCACGGTGAAACTCTGAGTGGACTAGCTCTGCAGAAATGTGGCTGTAAGAACTGTTAGGTACATTTGAATTTGACTTATAATTGGTTCGTGCACAATATGTTGAGCTTTTCCATCCTTTGTAACTCTCCGCGTCTTGTTTATAGATGCAAGCATCCTCAGCATTAGCAGATACCAATCCAGTGTTTCTATTTGCCCACACTTCAATAGCATGTGCTTCTCCTTCTAATGCCTCAACCAATGTACTCAGTTCATTCATGGTATAACGAAACAGAACAAAGCTTTTGTCCACTTCACATGAGCAAAACAAATGTGAGTGCTTGAGACACGAATAAGTATTGGGGGAGCACTTGCAACCTACGGCGGATAGGTGCAAGTCATAGAAGCAAGAGAAGCATTCTCTTTCCTCAAACAAATCAAACTCACTGTTCATCCTAAGCTTCTTCAAATGAGTGGGAAGACAGCCAAGCCTCTCCTTTTCCATAGATATCCTTGTCTGTCAGAAATAAGAGTAGCAAAATGTGAAAATGTACTAATGAAATGAAGAACAGATATCTGCATAGAAACTAAAGTGAAATGCCAACCAAAGTGCTACGAAGCTTTCTAAATATGTGGAATGCGATTATGATCAAAGATGAGAGTATGCAAGAATCATTACCTTAATTGCCTTGGTAAGAACTCCATCTTTCCCACAAGCACTACTCCATTTTATATATTTTAGATTTTCTTTTTCATGACGAGTTGCCTCTGTAAGGGCACACACGGCTTCCTGAGCACATCCAAATAATAACTTGTCATGGGACAATGAAGTCTTACGGCACTGCAAACTGTAAAGCTCAACAGCATTCTGGCCATGCACAAGCCAATCAACAGGAGCCACATTCACAGCCTCTGCGCAATTGAAGCCACAATTGAAGCCACAGTGATATGCCCTTGGAAAGGTAACAACAAATTCACCTGAATTCTGAACAGTGCGATGTACGGGCACCCCCTCGGATTTAAGAATTGAAGGAGATAACTGAGTCACCTGCTCAAAGATCAAATCATAACCACCAGAAATCATGATATAGTTCCAAAATCTATGCACTGCACAATTGTACTTCACTTCAAACAATCCGAGCACTAAGGATAAAAATCTTGATCACTTGTTCATAGTGGCTCAAATACTATGTCCAGGATACCCTAATACTTTTGTAACGTGGAGGTCAAAGAATAGTTTTCCATCTCCAGCACAGAATAAACCGGGGGATGGGGATCTTCTCTCACTAAAGTGCACAATAACTCTAGTTTCCATTACATATATTTACATATAAAAGTATCCCACACAAAACTAATCAGACAGTCATGCCTTTAACTAAATAAACATGAAACTGACATTGAAGATTTCAAAATGTCATCATGGTTTTATTTTCTTAACTTTCACAAGTACATCCAAAGTTCCTAGCAAACTTCACACAAAATAGCATAAACTAGAATCTCTGTGTGCTTATGCAACCTTTATTTGGACACAGACTGAAAGCAATCAGAAAACTGAAATCAAGGTACAACTACAGTTACGAGTAGTGTACCAATTCATTTAGTAGATTTGGTTGTTCTTCAAATAAATCAGGCAAGTGCTTTCTCATTGCAGCTTCCAAACCTGGAGCATGGGTTCCAGGTACTCCATACCATACCTTTGGGTCACCCCAATGCAGATAATTAAGTGAATAGAGATGATGGTCCTCAACATGCTGTTTCAAGGAGAAAGAAACAAGAAAAGGAGTTAGTCTCTTTAGGAATGGATGAATATCTGAAAAAAAAAAAAAAAAAGAGATGCAAAATTCAAGACATCATTACTTTTCTTTATAGCTAAATACTTCAAACAATTAAACATAAAGCAGTGGAACTAGAACTCCTGAGATAATTATGCAGTTTATAGTTACCCCAATCTAGATTCTACTCAATGTATAATAGTTCTAGCCATTTATTTTCTCCATTGGTCCTTAAATTAAACTATAGTTTAAATAAAACAGACAGATGCTGAAATTTCGAACCCAGCTTTCATGAAAAATAACTTAACTCCGTAACTTGACATACAGATACGGAAAGTGATTAACAAGAAAACTAGTAGTATCTGTTATGCCTTAAACTTTGTTTCATTAATAGATTATACTTAAGGAAATGTAATCCACACCACTTACCCAGCAAAATGAGGAAAAGCACATTCCAACATACAGCCATGGAACTAGAACTCCTGAGATATCACTTCCTTCAAAACATAACGCAGAACCTGGCAATCGTGGGAAGTTATTCAGATTCCAGCCAGACACAGCATATCTATCTGAATCATTGTTAGTTAAGGATGATGTCTTAGGAAAGCCACTTCCAAGTGATCCAGTTTCCAAGTCAGCTCCATAATACACCTACAAAACAGTGGAAGGATATATAAATTTTTTTTTCTTATTTATGTTATATGCTGATAAGTAAGACTAAATGTGTTATCAATGAACCCAAATTAGTACCTCAACCTCATCTGTTGGTTGCTCTATTATTCTCCAGTATTCACCTTCAATGTCTTCCACAGAGGGCTCCCGTTTCAGCCAGTGATTATAATCGCTAACTTTTCCATATTCATTGGCATCATTCAATCCAAAGTAGCAGTCTTTAAAAACCTTAGCATATTGCTGAAAGTCTTTAAGTGTGAAGTCTGACCCCGATTGGAATCCAAACTTCTCCTCAGGCTCAGAAGCAACATTAGCTTCAGAACCTGATTTGGCAGTTCTCCTACCTGCTCCCATCTTTGATTGCCTTCTACGTTTTCGCTTCCTTCCCCTAATTTTCTTCCTCATGGGCTCCCTGTTCTGAAGTAAATCAATTTGCTGGATACGAGTGGGAAACTTTGCATTTTCCCATAAATCTTTCTCCTTAAGAGGGCATGGTGGTGCCCAGCAAACTGGAGGGACAATCCTACATATGCCATAAGGTTCAGCTTGGGGGCGAATCTTAGCTAAGTAACCAAGTGTGTCTTCAAACTCCTGATAACAAGAGTAAAAACAAAATTTTTCATTTAAAATACAATATAAGCACCACCAAAAGCTATAATACTATGATAGTGATGATTATAAGTACCTCAATAGTTGGATAGAACACAGGTGCTTCATCAATTATAGGTCGGCATGCTTCAACCGGATCCCATCTGGCTGATATCTGCAATTTTTAAATCAATTTTTCTTCTAAATATCCAAACTAATACTCATAGGAAATACGATAAAAGACTGAAACTAGTATCTGACTTCATTGAGTATGCCAAGACACCTTCCCAACACAATAGATCATGCTAAATACCTTTTTATGCTGCGGACTGGCAGAAGACTCAAATGTGATTTCCATTTCTGGCTTATGCCTAAGAAGATTATCCTGCAAAGTATCACATGTAAGAACACCAAATATGTTGACTCGATAAAAAATGATAGTGAGAAACATCAAAGTCTAGCCAAGTTTAACGCAAATTGGCCTTTCCAAAGGATTGGTTCAAATACTGTAACAGCTTAATTCCAAGCATTTATGTTACACCAGCAACAAATCACATGGAAATTCTAGAGTTTCTGGTTAAGGCAGAACAGCGACTCAATCCTGCCATCAGTGCTGTGTAATCTTCCAAAACATGTTATACAACATCGATGCCCTTCACTTGCTTACACTGGTTAAGTATCCTCAGTGTACGCCACAAGAGAGATTTTAGGCTTCATTGAAGCCTCAAGAAGAACTTCTTAGATGCAGAAGAAATTTCAAAAAAATCAATTATCAGATGAATGAAATGAAAAAGGAGCAGTATTATAAAATGTAAAGTAAAAAAATTAAGGGTTTACAATTCCTGGGAAAAATATAACATCATCCTTCTGGGTAGCAGAAATTAGCACATGAACTGAACTAGATATGTCAGACATGATAGAACAATAGCTATCACAGGCGAAAACACACAACCACAATGTCTTAACAGTTAAGCATAATGAGAAAAGACTAACAAGAAAGAAAGAAAGAAAGAAAGAAACAGAAACACAAAGATAACAATAGTTTGAAACTTCATAAACAAGGAAAAGATCTACAATTAGTGGTGATCCATAATAACAGAGGATAGAAAATTTCAATAGAGGAGCAGCACATGATTAAAAACGCTCTAGAAAAAGGTTCAACATTGTGAAGGTTTAAATCACCAAATGTAAGAAGAAAAAAAAAGCATGAAAGAAAGAAAGAAAAAAACCAACCTCTATAGCGTGAAATTCTGCAGCCAATTTCAACTGTTTCATTCCATGCAAAATGCAGGATCAACCCAATTGAATAACTTATTGGTCCTGAAACAAGAACAGAGACCATTGTAACTAACCTTATCAGACTCCGAATCAACCAAGGAGACATCTCAAAGAACAGTTTCCAACTTATCTATCACCCAACTAACTGACCCAAACAAACCTTAAAAACTGCTAAAACAAAAAAGAAAAAGAAAAATGGAGATCAAATGCAGAACACAAACGTACTCAATGCAGCAAAATTCTTCCCAAAAAGTTTTTTTTTTTTTTTGGGTTATGAAGGCAAACACAGCAGTTGCGTATGAAAGAATTAACCAAGAAAATACCTTCACAAATCAACGAAAACCCAAATGCAAATTCAATTGCATGTGTGTATATCTGCATGTATTATTATTTGTTATATCTATGTACCAATCAATCTAGCAAACCCCAAAAATTGTTGTAAAATTGCAAAAATAAAATCTACAAATCTTGGATTCTAAATTATTATACCCAAAATCAAATAGTTACAGAGGCAGGAAAGATAAATATAGAAACAAAAGAATAGAGTGGGCGTAGAAAAGATGTAATATATGCTGACAGGTGGAATAGGAAACAAAAATAAATCAATATTATTGAAAATAATGGAAATACAAAGTTCCCAGGTGAAAATTCAACCGCGGTTACACCTACACTACACTACAAAATATTTTAATTCCATTATTTATGATAATAAATATTTTGTACAGAATAAAACAAGGACAAAATTAATTATTATTCTTATTTTATATAAAATGTTAAAGTTTAAATATTACTTTACAATAGTAACATGTATGTCAAATTTCACTCTCTTTTTTTTAATTTGAGACATTGTTTAGAAAAAACAAATTTAACATTAATTGAATTTGAAACTTTAGTTTAAGAAAAAAATAAATATTGTAAGAGTGTTGAATTTGTTTAGGATTATTTGAAGGGAGATAGGACAGAAGAAAAATAAATATATATACTTTTTGTTATAGATTCTGAAAAGGAAAAAGAAATCCTTTTATATGTCTGAGGAGAAAATAAAGGACATATCCGCCGTGGCAGCAAGTAGCGGCTAAGATTCTACACTGAAAGACGTGTCAGTGTACTTCAACACTTTTCTGCTTATATTACTAACAATAACAAAATACTAATTCTTCTTATCTTAATTACCATTAGCTTAATCATCTATTTACAACATAATCTTCTCCAAAATTTACATAAATACTTTCATAGAAGCAATCGTTTAATTACTTTTAGGGTTTGTTTGTTTGTTAGCTTTGAAAATAAAATGAAAAAAGATTAAATATGTTTTTAGTTTTAAATTTTGATATAAAATTAGAATTTATTTATTTTAATTTAATCTCTAAATTTTAAAATATATTTCTTTAAATCTAACCACATAGTTTCAATGATTTGATTATTTTGAAATAGTTGTATGAAATAATTTAGTTTATAGGCTCAGGTTTTGTGCGGTGGCCGCAGTATTACCCGAAAACGACGAAACAAAGACAGAAAGAAAGTAAAGCAGAGAATGAATGGCACGTTTTGGTTGGGAAGTTTTGTTTGTTTTACACGTTCGCTTTTTCTATTTCAACTCATTCCTCAAAAAACCCGCTTTTGCAACTTTCTCCCTCTACTTTACCAAATAACAACTTCTTTAGATATCTATCACATCTCTTCTATTCTATTCTAACACCAAAAAGGGCTATTTTGAAAACAATTCTTTTTTTCTTAAATGAACCCTGATATTTTTTTTAATAATAAAGAATATTTAATTTAATTATGCAATAAAAGTAATTGTATAAAAAATACGAAAGTCAACTTATCCTAACTCATCCTTATAATATATCTAATATCATTGTCCAAACACCAATTAGTCAGTGGCAAATATGAAAGATTTTGTGCCATACTTGTCCCTGGACAGGTTCAACATCCTTTTGTGTTCTCTTTGGTAGATTTGAGAAAAAATAAATAGAGAAGTGAAAGAGAAAGAGGTAAATTATAGGTGCAAAAATAGGTTATTTGATTGAAAAAATATTTTATTATTATTATTATAGAAAGAATAAATAAAAAGTACACATGATATTTCATAATAATTATCAATAACGCTATTATTCTAATTACATTTTTTCGTATATTAGTTATACAATTTTATTCTTTAATAAATAATAAATAATTTATTTATTTAATAAAAATAATTATTGAACAATTTCTTTAGTAAAAAAAAACTATATAACTTATTTACTTAAAAATAATTACCATATATATCATTTTTATAAGATTGTATATTTTTCTAAATTTTATTATTCAATGTTTTTCAATAAATTTTCTTAAAAAATATATTATTTTAATGTAATAAAAATATAGATACATATGTGGGAAAAAACTTTAAATCAACTAATTATGGTAAAAGTAAATATAATTTATATACAATTTAGTCATTATTGGGATTTATGCTTGAAAATTATGGTAAATATTTAATATTTGTTGTTTTGTTTATTTTAATTTATTTCTGACCAGATTCCTGAAAACACAGTTGCTATCTTACATGCATTGGTACATTGGTAGTGACAAAGGTTAGCATTTCAATATTGAATAATTTTCTGAAGAAACACAGTTGTCCTTCTACATGCATTGGTAGTGTCAGAGGTTGGTTTTTAAATTGAATATTTTATTTTGAAACATTAAGAGGAGTTGATGGTGGTCAATTTATGTTGAGAAGAGACTTTTAAATACATGAGATTTTATTAATAGTTATGATTATTGATTGAATGGAATATAATTTTAAAATTTGGAATATAGTGAATATATGGAATGCTGATATTTTATGGTGATGGTGAATGCTATGTTGCTGAGAGATTGAAATTTTGTACCACATAATTATTGGGTTAATTGTGTTTTATTATGTGTGAATATGTGATATGAATATAGATATGTAATTATTTTTTTTCATTTGTTCATTATTTAAAGTTTTTTTTGTAATGAATTGTTTATCTAATTAAATTTATTATATTTTATCTATCTGATTTACATTTAAGTACATACAAAAATATATTAATTTCTTTCATTTGTTTGATTATTTAGTACAATACAATAAAATAAAATATTTTGTCTCAATATAATTTCGATACGTATCCATAATATAATCATATTTTTTTGTAATTTTAAATAAAAATACTTTTGCATAGAAAATAATTTTCTTATTTCAAACATTTATACATACAAATGATATTATAATATCAACATTATATATATATATATATATATATATATATATATATATATATATATATATATATATATATATATTGAAAACACGTTGTTGATTTTCTTATTAGAAGTGTCTAAATTAGTATGGAAAATAACACTACATTATAAGTTTTTTAATTTATTTTTCAAGGACATATGTATCTTTGTTTTTACCGTTTGATCCAAACAATTATTAATTTACTAAATTATTTTTTATGTAAAATAATGATTTTCCAACCTGTTTTAATTTGATTTTTCAACAATGTTTAAATTTTGGACATGAAAGATAAATTTTAAATTTTATAGACATGTATATTACTTTCTCTTTCTTATTTATTATCTTCTAACTTATTTTATCGATTTTTTTTTTATTTGAGTAAAACTGAACTTTTTGATTCACATTAATATCTATGTATAAATTGATTATAATAGTTATGTTACAGGTCAATATTAGAGTGAACTTTTGACATAAAAACACATTCGTACTCTTAAAAAGAAAATAGACTTCAACATATATACAACTTTTTCATCTATTGTGTCAACACTTTTCTAAAATAATTTATTAACTCTCGCATATATAACTAAATTTTATTCTATTACATGACAAAAAAAAACTATTTAAAATATATATAATTTGAAAAAATGCATTAAAAATAAAAACTATATGAAAACTATAAATCATAAACTTAAAACTCATCAAAGAGTTATATATTAGTATTACAGTAGTCTTATACAAAACCTAGAAAACTTTATAGAAGTGGAAGATACATATGGCAGTGATGGAACAGGTAAATAAAGAAAATAAAGCAGAATATAATAATACTATTATGAAGTGAAATATTAATTAAGAGATGCTAAATACGATTTAGCTTGGAGAGTTTGGTGATAGACATGACAGTAACAACGAGGAGGAGAATGATGCCAAGGAAGGAGGTAGCTAGGGCAACACCACTTCTGTTGCAGTATGCTTCGAATTTGTCACATATCTTCTCCCACTTTGCATGTGAATTCCCATTCCTTCCTACTTCTGCCATGAAAGTTGCTGCACCATCTCCACTTGCTGCTACAGCCATTGCCATCTTCACCAAAAATATGTCACTGCATTTAGTCTTAGAACTCTTGATATATAAACAAACACAGAATTTTATGTTGACAACAGATTCTAGTTAAATTATTCATTCAAATGAAAAATATTTCGATCCCAAATTCAGCAACATCGTTAGGATCAATCATGATGTTCTCCAATTATTGTCCATTTTAAAATATGTAGTTTTATCATTGTTTTATTCTTAAAAGACATATCAAAGATCGGAGAAAGAAGAAATATTTAAAACATGATTGATCTCGTTTTCTAAACGATACGAGACTATTAGGCGTAAGAGACAAAAATGCAAACCGATTAAAATGTAAGTATACCACGTCTAAAATTGCAGTTAGACCAAGACGAAGTCCTTTGTAATCATAATGTGGACCTAATATATCCATTGCTATCACCACCAAGTTATAGAGACTCACGATTCCATTCACTATCACAAAGAATCTGCTTCACCATAAATAAGGTCATGATATGTTGCCATGTGAAGAAAATTATAAAGGATAGAGGGAAATTTAAATGATGATTTGCAGAACTAACATGAATGCAGGAGTGTGGAGAAACTTAGCGGTGAGAGTGATTGTTAGTGGGGTTGTGCCAATGGTGGCCACTACCAAGGTTTTGGTTTGTTTGTTGAGTGCCATAATGAGTGTAGCAGATGCTGTGGCAAAGAATGAGAGCACCCTAAGGGACAAATTGATCCACTCCTTCTTCGGTTTGGTATCAGACACAGTGTTCAAACTGAGGTCTACTTTTTCTGCATTTTCCGAGGCCATTCTGCAAGTGTTTGTTAGAATGAGAAAGATGATTGCAGATAATGCAAAATGGTGATGAGTTATTATAGTTAGGAAGAAAGCAAAATTGATCAACCGTAAGATTGTTTAGTCTAAGAAGCTAAATGTGGATTCTATGTATGAGTTCTTAAGGTTGTCGAACCAACTAAATTTAGTTGTTGTTAATTGGTGAGAAATGTTTGAGTACCTGCATCTCCTTCCTTTTAATTATATATTCTTTTGATATATATTGTCTCTATGAATAGGATAACTTTGAAGTGTGATTTATTGTTCTCAAACGGAAATTTGGATTTGAATTTTTCTGCGATTCCTCCATTGTACTTTAAAAAAATTGTAAAGATGAACACTAATTTTTTTAAATCAATAAATTATGGGTTTAATATTTTTTTTCCTTAATCAAAATTAGAATTAGTTAATTTTTAAAATTTTAGTTCAATTTAATTTTTCAATCATGAAAAATACATGAAGTTAATTTTTTAACTAATTTTTATTTAGTTTATTTGATGTTTTTTTAATTATTTAAAAATATATTTAAAATATTAAATAAATTTAAAAAATTAAGTCAAATTTTAGATTAAAATTCACATATTTTAAAAATGAAAACTAAATTAATTTAAAATTAAAAAAAAGATAATTTTAAATTTTATTAAAAGTTAAGAAATGAAAAATATATTTAACCCATTTATTATTAGTAAGTACTTTAAGAAAGATTCATTTAAAAGGGCGTTTAATTCCACAATTTCAACTTTATACCTTTTAAATTTAGAAATTTCAAAGTAGTGTTCTCAGTCTTATTACTAAATTATCTTATATTATGACGTACGTGTTTACATTGTTTTACTCATATTAAATTTAACATCGAGTAAAAGATGTACGTGGAGTGGGTGTTATTATAATCACAACAACTCTAAGCTATTTGCTTGGTTTGCATTAAAGGTATCTTCCAGCATTGGAAGACTAATAAATAATTTAATTAAGTTTAACTTCTCTTTAAGAAATTTAGTTATCACCAAATAATTAATAAATAAACATTTCGTTCAGAGATATTTAAAATTTGTGTTTCCACTTAATCAGTCTTTATCATCTTGAGTATTAGTAGCTTATTTTAGTGGAATGTTTTCTTCTTATATAAAATCTCAAATAAATAAATAAATATAAATATAAATATTAACAAGGATTGTGAATTGCGATAAGGTTAAAAATAGGTGACTTTGAATTGCTGTCAAGAGAAAATTTGCGTACGCGTTAAGAACAAGTGTAATATATTTCTGTATCTCTCTCACACACATTTATTGATAAAGACATATAAAGTATATTTACATAATTTGCATAATTTTGTAACTACGTTTTTATAAGATAGTTTAATTTTTATTGACGTAATAGAAAATAAGAGGTTTTTTTCTTATCATTAAGTAATAAAATAAATAAAGGTGTGAAAATTCTATAGATTTGTGATGATTTAGAAAAAAAGAGACTAATAGTCGCTGAAGAAATTTCCGAAAGTGTGTTGTGTGGGGTGAGAACACGATGAGGAAATATTGGTAGCAGAAAATTGAAGAGAGAGAGAGAGAGGGTTGGATTGATTTTCTTCTTCCTTTTTCTCCAAAGAGAATCTAATCTCAATCCTCAACCTCCTTATTCCGCACATATCTTCAGATTTCTTCATTCCTCTTTCAATCTTTTCTCTTCCCGTTCACATCCTCGTTTTCTCCGAAGCATAAAAAAATAATCTTGGTTTTGTTTTCTTGTTTTTTGTTATTTGACTTGGTTGTCTGAATCGGTTGTCGCAGCAGGGTCGGGAGACACAGGTATTGCCAGATCCTTTGTTATTATTCCTATGACTTTTTGTTTGGGGGGTGTTTTGTTTGGATATTGGGACCGGGACACAATTTGTTTTTGATTGTTTTTGGTTTTTGGTGTTTAATGTATTCAAAGTTTGAACATCTTGATTCCTGGTGCTGAATGTTTTTGATTTGGATCAGGCATTCGGGGTCTGGTTTCCTGTTTTACTTGCAAACAAATCGGTGGGGATTTTGGTTGAATTGTGTGTGACTCGTAGGGGTTGTATGGTTTCAATTTTGTTGATTTTACTGATTTGTCTTTAACTTTGCAGCTATGCAGAGCCAACTTGTGTGCAATGGTTGTAGGAGCCTTCTCCTTTACCCTAGAGGGGCAACCAATGTTTGTTGTGCATTGTGCAACACGATTACCTCTGTTCCTCCACCTGGTAAGCTCATTAATGTTTGTGTTACTGGAATTTTAAGATTGGAGAACTTACAAGTTATATTTCGTTGTGTTGCCGGCCTTTGTTATCTATTGGTATGAGCTAATTATTCAATTTGGAACAAATGAGGGAGATTAGGCTAGAAATAAACCATATTACCTACTGGATTTAGTATCTGCATGTAATCAGATTCCATTCACGCTTATTCTCAGTTTCTTTACCATAATAATGCTCATGCAGGGATGGAAATGTCTCAACTTTACTGTGGAGGCTGCAGGACGTTGCTAATGTACACTCGTGGAGCTACAAGTGTGAGATGTTCCTGCTGTCACACTGTAAACCTTGTTCCAGGTACTGCTTTTAATATTTTTCCAGACATTTGATTGAGGTTTGGTGGTTTACTATTGACTTTGGTGGATTGCAAATTGCTTGTTAATATGAATATTCTATTTTATAATTGTGGTCATAATTTGTTGGATTACTTGGTGGTTGAATATGGTTTATCATGAATGTTGTTACCAAATTCTGGTGAAGGGGTCAGCGGGGGGTACATTAAGGTGACCCTTTTTCTATTACTGTATATTCTGTGTGTATGTTTTATCTTTATGTTGATTAAAGGCGGTGAATGGGGACTTAATGAAACGTTTGACTGTTGGACTTTAGGGGAAGGAGGTTTCCCAACTTGATTATTTGAAAGAAGATTTCTCTTTCTGAGGGAGGTCATGTGACCTCAATTCAGTCTTCCTCATCTAGTATTGCTCTTACCTACTACCTCTCTTTGTTCTAAATTCGTATAGGATGGAATATGAGATTGAAAAAACTGTGAGATTCCTTTCACACGGGGTTGCAGACTGTAATACGTCATCTGGTTACTTGAGTTTGTTGTAACTTGTAAGGCTAACAGAGGACGAGGGCTTAGTCTTGCTGGTTCTTGGGGCAAAATGGTTATGGTGATTTCCCTTGGAACTTATCTACTTGCTGATTTACCTAAGCTGATGAATAGATGTTGGACAATGGATAGCATGGAGGAGGAGCACAAATGAAATAGAAATGGATAAAAGGATGGGAATAATGCATGGCTTTGAAGCCTGAAACAACTTCTTTTTTGCGAATTTTGATCCTTTTCTTTTAGTGAATTCATTTTCCAACATATCATATAGAAAATAGGTTTCTGTGTCAGAACCCCTCCCCACCAAAATTTCAAAAAGCATCCGCCACATTCATCAATTCTTCCTTCATGATCAATCAATGAATATGTTGATTCTTTACATTTACCCTTACCCCTTTTGTATTGCATACGATCTAGAGAAGAACAGTCTTAATCACAATGATCTAAAACCCGACTGTATAAATAAATGGCAAGCAGATGTATTTATAGCCAGCTATTTGTTAATCCAGCATTGAGTTTTGTTTCTATGCTTAAAAAGTATATACTTTAATAATAATTTTCTCGATGTCATTTTTTAAATTCCAATATTAATAATTCTGAATTGCACGTAAGTTACTTTCCTTTAGTCCAAGTTTAGTGCATTTTCATTCTGTCCATTTTCTTTGCAACTGTTTGTATTGATGAGTGCAATTCATTTTACTACACTTTTACCACAAGGACCTCATTCATAAAATGTTACATGTCATGCTACAAGATGGTGGATGCCTATGCAATGTTGCTTTAACTGTTTATGTTTTCTTACTCTAATGCCAGTCCAATGATAAATTCCTTGTTATATTTTAATAACGTATGCTTCTTGTTCAATTAGCTGTTTACTGACTCTCCATTGATGGGCTTTGTATGGCATTATAAAGCAACTAATCAGGTAGCTCATGTCCACTGTGGGAACTGCCGGACAGCCCTCATGTATCCTTACGGAGCTCCCTCAGTCAAATGTGCTATTTGCCACTATATTACTAATGTAAGTTTCTATTGATAGAATTATGTTAATCTGAGCATCAACTTTTTAGTATAAAATTTGGTATGGGGCATTGTAAATTGCTTGTAGATATTTGTTAGGACTTAACACAAGAGTAAAGCCCAACCTAAAAGACTAGTCCATTAGGTGGGAGGGAGAGTCTCAAGGCTCAAGTACCACATCAAGTAGCTCATCTTACTTAATGTGGTGGTACTCCTAACAATATTCATGTATGACCTATGTTTTCTAACAGGAAAAACTTCCTATTTAGATAATTTGAAGATATTAAGCTATTCTTTGATTTCGTACTGTTACCATCTGTGTCCTTGTCATTCTTCAAGAGCACAGTCATTCGAGTAATCTCATATTTTCTCCAATGATTGGGATCCAGCCTAAAAGATGGGAGTCCATTGGATGTTAAAACCTCACTTATGCCTCCTACCTCTTGGCTAACTTTCTGGAATTTCAATCAATGTTTGATGCTTATGTAAAGGGTTGATATACTGAATATATAATTATGAGATTGTCATTCTCCTTCATACTTCTCAACTTCTGTTTCATGTGAATATGATATATTTATTTATATATATATATATATATATATATATATATGTATGTATATATATTTGTTTAACTTTTTGTTGGTATTTTTTATACTGTTTCATCACTTTTTCTCCACTTTACTGTCTTTTGTAGACGAACAATGGACGGCTTCCAATCCCTGTCCATAGATCCAATGGGACAGCCAATGCTGGGACATTACCTTCTACTTCAACTGTACGATTTTATTCTTATATATATATATATATATATATATATATGTGTGTGTGTGTGTGTGTGTGTGTGTGTGTGTTTATTTTGTGATTATTTGTTCTGATTATGTCATTAATTTTCAATCTGCAGTCAATGCCTCAATCTCAAAGTCAGACAGTAGTAGTAGAAAATCCAATGTCTGTGGATTCAAGTGGGAAATTGGTAATTATTACTGCTTTTAATTTTTAATCTGGATATGATTTTCTCTGTGTATATATGATTTTTAGAACATGGAGTTTTGCCTAAAAGAAGTTGGCGTGTCACAGGTGAGCAATGTTGTGGTCGGCGTCACAACAGATAAGAAATAACAGCATCACACATACAAGGTACACTACATGTCACGAGGCATCACCACAGTTACTGTCACATGAAGATATTGTTTGTGTATATGAATATATATATATATATATATATATATATGATATTGCAGCCTGCAGTGGTTCAATTGAAATCAATATTTTTCCATTCCAAGAGTGGGATGGATATGTATGTATGAATGTATATGAGGTGGACAGGTTGTGAAAAGGGCATAAAAACCTATTTTGTGTGATTGCCAGAGCCTGCTTTGTTGTTTCCTTGGTACTCAATATCCAAAATCAATTGGTTCATTCAGATTATGTTGACTTTCAAATCCTAGACTAGTAAATGCTACTTTTTCTTTTATGGCTTCTTAAGCTTGTGCTTTTCTTGGTTATGTGTTGAAATATTTGTTGATGTTGTGTTATCATTGCTTGACAAAATTATTGATATGATAGGTTTTACCGGTCATTTTGAGAAAAAGAAATTGGATAATACCCAGAGGCTTTGGAAACTGAGATATACAAATTATCTTAATTTGACTTTTAGGTAAACAGATAAAAAATCTGTTGAAAAACATTTTCAGGAAAATGATTGACACTTTTGTCATTACCTGAGCTCAAATTCTATATGTTGGCTGGCATTTCTTTTTGAAAATAATTTTTAATTACCTGAAAATATATAAAATCAGGTTAAAATGAAAGTCATTTGATTGAATCACGTAAATGTATAATGATTTTTCTTTGAAATTGTTTTTCAATCAACAAATGCAATGGTTGTGTTAGAAATTTGACCAGTTTTTGAAGATTTTATAAAAGTTAATCGTAATTTTAATGTTTATGAAATGTTAGGGTATATAGTTGCTTATTTGGTTGACTGTTTAAGATAACTTAGGCTGTTTGACCCCGTTTTTGCATAAATAAAATATTACCGTTCTTTAAAAAGTTAAATTATTATCTGTTTGGATTAATAACCCCGCGTGTAATTTTTTAAACTTATTTTCACTTATATTACTTTATCAAATTTTTTTTTCTAAAAGCTTGTTTAGAAACATAACCACTTTGAAGTTTTTTCTTTTTTTTCACGAGATGAAACTCTTGTGACACTTGTGGTCCCAATTTATGCTCATATTTCAAATATCAAACTATAACTGTTCAGAGGATAAAAAAAAAAAAAACTATCTTCCAAGAATGTATAGATTGGTTTATATATAAAAGAACAGTTAATCCTACTTATTCTAACACAAATGACAAATTTATACTTTTTTTTTTACTCCAAGTGTAGATAAAGATAACGGGAAATTTCTGATCATGGACATTAGAAAAACAAATAGATTTAATTTCTTTTATTGGGAGCTAAATTGAAAATTTTTAGAGATTAGTTATTGACACTAAACAAACATTCCCGAGAGAACAACAACAGCAAAAAATTGGAACCAGAAAAACAGAGGGTGGAGATTTTGGATTTCAGATTTTCTTCGATGATTATTTGTGTTATCTTTATGATAAACTTTTAAAACACATTAAAGTTTTAAATATATTTTAAAACACCAAATATATATCGGTGTATTTTAAAAGATAGCAAAAGAACGAAATAAAAAAATCCAGTAAGAAATTCAAATTGGAATATTCAAAATATTTTCTTTACTATTTAATAGTTGGATTCACTTAAATATCATGTTGATTTGGGTGTCTAAAATCAACAACCTTAATAAGGGATCATTTATAGTCTATATGAATATTAATTATATTATTAGTATTTAAGTTTAATTATTCCTGGTTTCAAGTTTGACCAGAAAAATTTAAGTTGATCTTTACTTTAGTTTTTTATTTTAATTGTGTCATAATTTTTTGAAAACTTGATTCAACTATGTTAGTTAAAAAAAATTACTAACGGGTTTTAGTCTTAGTTCATAATTTTTATTTTACTTTTTGTTTTCCACATTAAGTTTCATGGTGCGAGTCTATGTTATCTCTGTGCTAAAGTATTATTGTTTTATATTCAATTTAGTTTTTATGTATAACCATTTTATTTGTGTCCTAATTTTTAAAAAAAAATATATTAATAGTATTTATTTTTAAATTAAGATCAAATTTATTATTTATATAAATATTATTAAAATTAACTTTTTAATATATTATATTTTTATTTTTATTTTTGTTATATAATAAAAATTAATTTTTTAAATTATTTTCATTTTAACTTTTAATATTTTAAACTTGGACAAATATTTAGTTTATATTTTATTTAATTTTAAGTCTAACATAAATTAGTTACATATTGTATAAATATTATTATATTTATTAAATATATTAAGTTTTATTTAAAATGTAAGTATTTAAGACTAATATACTATTAATCCATATTTTTTTATAAGATTAAAACTAAATAATTTAAATGAAATATAGTAATATTATTAGAATCGGTTTAAAAATAATTCAATAAATATTTAATAAAAAAGTCAATTATATTATAAAATAGAGTTAATAATAAAGGACAGAAGAAAATAAATAATAAAAAATGAAAGAATGGAGAATAACTTTTGTGTGTATTTTATTATTGATCAGAATAATCTTATTTATATATACAACATGATAGCATAATTAATATAAAATATTTACATAAATCATAAATCATACGAATATCAATCATATGATAAATAATTATATTAAATTAATGAATGATCATTAATTCTTAACAAATATTAATATAAATAACAATCTAACATTTATATAAATAATAAATTTAGTTCATAACATTACTTTATTTTAAGAACTTACATGTGAGAATAAATAATTTTACAAGAACCAAAAGAAAAACTATGAATCCACACGTTTGATGTGGTTAATAATTAAAAAATAATACATAGTTAAGTCCATTTTTCAAAATATTAAAACGCAATTAAAAAAATTTAAGTGAGAATTAACTTAAACTTTCCGGGCAGAGCAACCAAAAAATTAAACCTAGCATTTAATATGGATAGCCTGTGTTTATATTTCCTTTCCATTTTTGGGTGTAGCTTGTGTTTAGAGAAGTCTTCTGCTTTTTTCTTTTCCTGTTTTAGGGATACGTCTATAAAGCTGTGACTACCATTTTTGGTTACAAAACAACTTTTCTTTAATATTCTCAGATTTTTAAATTACATTTTCGTCTTCTTTCAAATTAGGGATTGCAGAAAAAATCATTGCCTTGACCAGTCTACCTACCCCTACGATATTTACCAAAATGGAATTTTTTATACTTTTAGAGATTTTTTTTTTTTAAATTTCAAATAAATTATTTAAAAATAATTATTTAAAACATATAATCCCAAGTAAAAAAATTAATTATAAATCATCATAATTTAAATACATTAGAATAACAAAACATCAGAATAAATAAAACAATTTTTTAAATTAAATTTAAATAAATCGTACTATAAAATATCACTTTTAAACATTTATTATTTTTTTAAAAATTCAATTTCATAGATGTAAATAGCAGAAAATATAAATATATGAAATTAAATTTTAAATTATTCTTTAATTCTTAAGATTTCTTTCATTTAAGAAATATTTTAATAAAATTTACCAAGAATGATTATTACAAAGCGAGATACGATAATAGTATCCCTACTAGTATATTTATTAAAGCATTCATTCAATATTTAAAATTTTATCCCAAAATTATAATTATTTTGCCATAAGAAATAAGAACAAGAGGAAGAGTGAAAATAACGTTAATAGTTTGAACTAGGATGCACCACCTATTATGACTTCTCTCTCTATATTTTCATCATCTGTTTCCATTCACTATTCTATTGACAGCCAAACTTGCCCTTCACTCCATTTTCCTTTGAGTTTCACAGATTAAACAACTCTGCAGTGCTTGAGTTTCAGGTTTTGTAAGAAGAAGAACACTAAACAAACAAAAATGCCAAAACAAAGAGGAAGAACAAGAAAGAAGGGAAAGCAGCTTCAGGTTACAGATTCTTCTGAATCTTATTCACCAAACAGCAAGGTATATATATTCTAATGCTATCACCTTCTTTTATCCATTTATCTCACATTAACAAAAAAAATCTCTCTCTCTCTCTATATATATATATATATATATATATATATATATATATATATATATATATATGATGGTGTTTTATGTTTTCTAAGTACATCATGATTATAATGGTGTAAGATTGTTGATTTTTCTCCATCATACATGCTAGTTTGATGTTCTTTCTCATCTTGAGAGTTGAGGTAATGTGAATACTCATTGTTGCACAAAAATACAGAAACATTCAGGTCATTTGAGACATCTAAAAGGTTTGTGTTTTGCTAAGGGAGAGATGAAGATCCACTTGAGACAAGGTTAAATAATACCATTTAATAGATACAAACTGGTTTTATAAGGTTGAGTTACACATAAAGTTCTGCTTTTAAAAGTTTCATACACTGTATGCAAATGTTTTTATCATTTCTTGTGGATTTAAGTAACATACTTACCAATGGTTTTATATGTAACTTGCACATTGTTGGTTTGTGTTCAATGTTCAGTCAGAGTCTTCGGATCTCCCTTCCTCTGCAAGAAAGCGTTTGATTTCAAATTCTAGTGTAGTTCATGCACGCCGTTCTTCTTTGAGATTAGCAAATAAGTATATTGAAACTAGAAGAACCACACCTTTGCATGCTAACCAAGTGTCAGATTCCACTGTAATTCATGGCTGCTGTTCCTCTGTGAGATTAGAACAACAAGAGATTGTTGAAACTGGAACAACAGCAGAGAAGATTATAGAAGTGAGTGATAATGAGGACCAAATGGTTAATCCATCGACTCAAGTGGAAGAGCACAATGCATTGGAAGTAGAACATGCCCCTCTTGAGAAGGAACTTTTGGCTGAGGGTATTCAAGCATTTAAGTGTAGGGAAAGAGAGGACAAGAACAATAGCAGCAAGTCTATTTCAATGGTTGGACATTCATCCTCACAATTCAGCCTTCAACTTACTCAGATGGTTAATATGTGGGAAAATGAAGGTGATGATGAAGTTGAGTCTGTGGGACAAAGCTCAACAATGGACAGAGCTGAAGGATACCAAGTGAAGGAAGAATTCATGCCTCTGTTAAGAAAAATTCTCACTAAGCATGGAGATGTTTTTGAGAATTCCTTGATATTGACAGCAAGATTCAGATCAGTTATTTTGGAGGCGATATGTGAGATCATCTCAGAACTGAAAGACAAGGATCTGAACAAAATCACAGAAGATAGGCTGCATAACATGATTGCTCTTGCAAATGAAATGAAAACTATGCAAATGAACATTGAGTGGCTTCACCTGAGATTGCAAGAGATATATGAGGCAAGGAAGATTCTTAAACAATCTGGCATGCTGAAAGAGAGGAAAGATAGCAACAAAAGGGTCATTGAAACTGCGAAGAGAGAATTGGATCAATGTCAAGAAGAAAAGGAGGCATTGGAAGCAAGGTTCCAATCATTACGAGAGAGAATATTTGATAAAGAGACTGCTTGCAAGGAGACACTAGCAAGAGCACAGGATGAATATGTTTGCATATCTCAAACTATCACAGATGCTAAATCTAAAGTGAAACGCTTTTTAAATTGCTCTCTGGTGAATGGTTTGCTTTAGTTTTATTACCGTTTCTTCACCTCTATCTTCTCTTCATCGTAGCCTTTTTTGGATTGTTTAGTGAGTTGTAATGTACACCTCTACGGATATGTTTAGTTGCTCAAACAATCTTCCATTTATGTCGTTTGTACAATGAACTATCTTACTGTGTAGTTTCCAAACTACCTCCTTTATTTTTCTGCTTGATTGTGTTTAGTATGGAATGTGAAGAGAGCTTGAAAGAGATACAGATAGCATGATTGTGATTCTTTGGAATATGAACTCTTTTGAATTTTAAGGGAATTAAGTTGAAATGTTACAAGAATATTGCTATCTATTTCAGGCTGGAGAGTGGAGCTAGACTCCAAAATCCAAGCAAAGGAAAACAAATAAATGACACTTGAAATTCACTATATTAAAGCTTTCATGATGTAGCACTTTCATGTTTGTTTAATGAAAGCAAACACCTCTGGCTGTTTAAAGTTCCTTTGAAAATACTACCACTTTCATGATGATCACTTCTTCATAGGCTACAAGACTACCAAAACTTGTTACTGAAAATATATATATAATTTGTAGAATGACCATGTTCTCTGTTTCTAGGTACATGAGGATGTGAATCATTTGTTCTGCTGTAGTCGCATAAAGTCAAGAAGTTCGGTATGGGTCCATGCATATATGAAACTGAAAAATGATTGGTGTTCTATCCCCTAAATTGCATCTTTATATATATATATATATATTCTAGAACTCTATTCATGATAGCCGATTGTAGTTGAATTTGAGAACCTTTTGTACTAACCATGTACATTTTACTTATAAAAAGAAATTATACCAAAACAGATAGTTGTCTAAAGATTATCACTCTACAAATCATTCAGCAACACTAACAAAAAACATGTTCACACATCCACAGCTTCTTTTTTTGACAAATACACACCCACAGCTTCTTTTTTCGACTAAAAGTGTAAATAAATTATTTGCAGAGAAGTCTTTTGTCTAGTTACGGCAACTTTTTGCACATTAATCAGTTGTAACTTCTGCAAGAGGCACTTGCCCTCTTGCCCCTTGTGCTCCTTCTTCTGCTTTGTTCCATTGCTTGTCAACATCCACTGGATTTTGTTGGCTCTCAAACCCTTTTGCTGTGTCATAAGAAGCATGGAGCCCCAATAGCACATAGTATACCAAGAGGAGCCCTGTCCACACCCCAAACCTGATAAATGAATCTTTATCAATAGAGCCAAGAAGGAATATGTTAATGGCAATAGATAAAGAAGGTAGCCATGGAACCAAGGGCACCCCCCAAAGTTTCGGTTGTTTTGCCTGTGGAACACAGAGCCAAAGAACCCCAGTCCCTAAAATCCACAGCGGCACGAAAACTGCATACCCAATCCAACCATCACTGCTTGCCCAATAACCAGAAATTCCACAGGAAGACCCCAAAATCAACGCAAGGCACAGAATGAGCTTCACTTTATTCTGCTTTGTGGTTACCCCACTTGAGTAATAGCGGCGCACCAGAAGCGCCACAGCCACAAGCATGAAGATGAAGAGTGTGGAAATTGACAAGAGGTTGGAGAGAATATTAAGATTAGTGAAGAAAGAAATTACGGCTGTGGCTGCAAGCATGGAAATTGTGGCATTCACGGGTGTCCCAGTTTTCTCATCAACATGAGCAAACCAAGGAGGCATCATGTGGGTACGTGCAATGTGGGTTAGGTAACGAGCTTGACCCACCGCACTCACCAACAACACAGTGGTCATTCCCTTCAACGCCCCAAATGCAACAATGTACTTAGCCCAATCCATTCCCACAGCACTGAACGCAACCGAATAGGGAGCATCTGGGTCGATGTCGGTGTACTTTTGCATGAGGCATAGTGTCACTGCTAGCACGCAATATAAGAATGTGGTGATGACCATTGAGCCCACAAGACCGATGGGAATGTCCCTCGCAGGGTTCTTGGTTTCCTCGGCCATGGTTGAGACAGCATCAAAGCCAACGTAGGCAAAGAAAAGAACAGCCGAAGCCTTGAACACGCCACGAACTTCAAAAGGAAGAAAAGGGGTGTAGTTTTCGGTGTTGGCCTTCGTGAGGCCTGCGATGATGATGAAGGCGATGACAACCAAGTGAAAGATTGTGGCAATGAAGTTGAAGATTGAAGAACCTTTGGTGCTGTACACTGCGAGGATGGTGATGGCTATGAGGACTCCGATGGATATAGGGTCCAGATGGCCATAGTCAGGATTCATCTTGTGGACTACTATACGAAAGTCATCAGGGTGTTGGCCGCAGAGGGTGGCGAAATACGAGGTCCATGACCGAGCCACGGCGGCGCCGCCGATTACATATTCAAGGAGGATGTTTCCGGCAGCTATGAAGGCCACAAATTCTCCCAGTTCTACTCTTAAGTACGCAAACGATCCACCTAACAAAACCAAACATAGCCAAAATGCTTATTAGTTTAACGAAACAGGATTCATAGTTGCACATGGCATTTTCTTCTCACACTTTAGAAAAGTCAAACTATGTTTTCTAGTGAAATTAGGTACCATGTGAGATTCTTGAGACAAAGACATTGCCCATGGCTATTTTTCAAAAAGAAAAAATACTTAAATAGACGAGTCTTGATTAAAAGAAATCGTGTTTCCATACTGGATTTTCTTATAAAAGTATATCTAATTTATTCTAAAGTCAACGTGAAAAGTAAATTAAAGTGGTGTAAGAACACACTATGGATATTGGAAATTAAAAAATTATAATTTTAACTTATTTTTTTACTTTCATTCTTTAATTCTCGACTTACTTCGATGTAATATTTATTCTTAATAAAAAGATAATGATGTATTAATTAACGACTCACATTAAATCATATAAAACAATAAAATATATAAGTAAAAAAATGAAAATCTTAATATTATTGTTGAAATTTAAAACTACCATTTTGATGCTTTTGCGATGGAGATGTGACATCTAACGTGCAAGGTCGACAACAGGAGTCCAAGAGGATACGTTTTGTGTAATTTGACTGCTTTATATTCAATGGCGTGCGGTCGCTTTCTTCGTTTCTTTCATGGAGTTTGTTGGACGTTATTTTCTCCGTTAAACACTTCAGTTTAACATAAATATGGTTCCGTATGAACGTAATTTAGAGAACAAAGTCTAACATCATATTTCAAATTTTTATAGTATGCCTTAAAATCATGGGTATATATCATTGTACGTGTGTGTATTATTATGATTATAAGAAATTAGCAAAATTATTATTATGAGTATGAGTTTTGGAGGAAGAAAAATGGTGAGGGGGACAGTGCATCATTCCAGCTCAACTCATTAATTGAAAATCCAACTATACAACAGTGAAGAGTTTAATTTTCTAAGTCATCCACGTTATTCATATCCAAATCATTGGCTTATATTCCAAAAGTTCAGGACTACGTAACTTTCATCAATTAATTCAATATCAATCAAGCATTGATATGCATTATATTCAGTAAATTTATATCTATAAATATAAATTCACATGAAAAAGATATTATCAAACTTAAAGACCCAAAGTTGACATTAACTACAACAACCTTTATATATATATATAAAGCTAAAATCAACTTTTTTTTCCTAAGAAATATTACTGAGAGACAAATAAATACATAATAAATTTAAAAGTAATATTTATATGTGTTTAAATTATTTTGTTTTTAAAATAAAAAAAAAAAAAAATCTAAGATCGAACTTTTTTTTATATAAAAACAGTTATTTTTGTATGAAGATTTAAACGTGTTCTTGTCTGAAATTCTGCAAAGTGAAACTGTGCGCAAACAAAAGCAAGAGTGCAAGAGATGGAACCTGCGACGGGGATTTCTACCGCGAACTCGGTGTAGCAGAAGACGGAGAACAAGGCGGAGACACCGGAAACGACGTAGGAGAGGACGACGGCGGGTCCGACCGTTGACCTAGCCTCGAGGCCGGTGAGGACGAATATGCCGGAGCCGATGACGGCGCCGATTCCGAACCACATGAGGTCCCACCAGTTGAGCGTCTTCTTCATCTCGTGGCTGCTCCGAGCTTTCATCTCCACGAGCTCCGTGTGGTCCTCGGATCGACTGAGCATCCGATCCTTCAGCCTCCACGGCGTCTCCATAATCGCTCTGGCATAGTTCTCCCAACTCTTGAATGACTCTTCCGGGAAAAAGTCGTTTCGCCGGAATGTCAATCCCCGCCTCCGCACTCCGCCGTCAATCGCGCCCTCACCTCCCATCCTGCTGCGTGCAAAGAATACCAGCAACACAGCTTTATAAGAACAACAAAAAAACGAGTTTCAGAAAATTGAATGAAACAAAACGAACAAGTTTATCAGTTTCTCTCTGTCAAAAGCTGTGTGCCTGAGAGTGTGGCGTAGAGTTAAGACTTATAATGCCCATGTTGAAATCCCAAACGGTTGACTTAAATAATAATAATATATAATAGTAATAATAATAATTATTATTATTATAATAAATTTAATGTTATCCGAGGTATAAAAGAGGCTAATCATAAGGAAAATTTGTAGTACATTTTTGAAAAAAGTACACCCACTAAAGACTTTTATTTTATCTTGGATTATTGTATTTTCTTTTAGGTAGGTGTTAGGATATGTTCACACACTTTGAGTGAGAAATCGCTTCTTCTATTTTAAATAATTTGCATATTTTTTTTTTTTTTCCATAGGTGACGTTTCGAAATGCGTAATTAATGCACATGCAAATGAGATGAATGAATTAATAAGAATGATGATAGAGAGAAAGAAAATAAGAGTCACATGGAAAGAGGTTGAAGTCAAAGATGGTGAAATATTCTTCACCTTGTCCATACAGAGAAAGATTCTTTAAATTTAGTTCTTCACACTGTTATATTATCCACCAAATTTCATTTCCAGCACCTCAACTTTTAATTCATCTTTAATTTTGTTTCATTCTCTAATTTATTATTTTCATAAATAGAAATAGACATTTATGATTTTAATTCTATTTTGGATCGACCGTTAAAACTTATCAAATCTTTATAAATGGTTTTCTTTAATAACTTTATGTTGAATCATTTCCAATGTGTTTTAATTGATTATGTGATAAAAAAAATTCACTAATCACCTATTTTTTTAATTAGCTCTTAAAATTTATTCATTTTTAAAAAATATTTTTCAGAAAAAAATATTTAAACCGGGTCAAAATATGAAAAAGAAAATTGTACTATTAATATGTTTATTTAAATTAACTTTGATTTTTTTTAAAGTTTAAGGTATAAAAGGAGTAAAATCAGGGGGTTAAATATTTCTTTCAATAATTTTATACTTAATGTAATCATAATTAATTTAGTGAGCTAAAATTATTTATTGCCTTATGTGTCAGAATTTATAAATAATAATAACAAGATGATAATATAAAAATATAACATATCTGTATATGTATTTTAAGAAATATATATTTCATCAAATTTAATGCATATAAATAGAAAATAAAATTATTTTAAAATGTTATTAATTTGTATACATGTTTTGTGTAAAAAAAAAAAATCAATCTAAAAATGAATTTCGATAATATTTTGTAATTAAAATTATTAAATACTATAATATTTAATATAATTATAGTGGTGTATCATTTGCTTATTCTCATATGTTATACGTAACAACACCTTACACCATTCAATTTAAATGTATTACTCCAATTTAAAATAAAAGGAATAGAACCTAGTTTTTTTTTTGTTAAAATTAATGCCCCATCTAAAAAAGTAAAAGAAAAGTTTCCTAAATAGCTTAAAACCTTACGACTATTCTAGTATAAAATTGAAATAGAGATAAAAAAAGAAAGAGGAAAAAGGAGAAATCAGAACACTAAAATAAACTAGTTGATTCTTCATTCCAGAAAATATAGAAAGTGGCAAAAAGAAAAACGAGGCAACTCTGCAACTTCAAATATGATTCCATGATGTTTTGTTATTAATTAACTTAAACCAAATAACATATGTTTTGATTATCTGTTAGATGTGATTTGGTATGTACAATTGAATTAAAATTGGAGGGTTATAAAAACCCTTGAGATTAAATAGGAAGTAATTATGGGGTTTAATAGTTCATTATAATTATCAGTGTTGTTTTGAACAAAGTAATAGTTTAGAATGGTCAAAATGAACATCGTTAATTATTGTTAAGAATATGTATTTTGATTGAGTATAAAATTGGGTTTTGAGTTTGCTATCATTTATGTTTTGGTTATAAAATTGTGTTTTGAGTTTTAGTAGTTCAACTTTAGAATTGTGTAAATTTAATTATTTTAACCAAATTTAAAATTGATTTAGTTTATTTGACGTTTCAAATAAGTTTTATGATACTGTTCGAATTATTTATACTGTGTGACATGTTTTTACTTCAATGTTAAATGATGATATTATTTGAGTTGTTTATATTACGATACATAGTTTTACTTCAATATTAGCTGACAATTCATAATATTATTTGAGTTGTTTACATTATATGACATATTTCCGCTTCAATATTAATTTATGATACTTATTTGATTTGTTTACACTATAATTTCAATTTTAATGTTAGCTGAAAAAAGTATTCGAAATGTCAAATAAACTTCACAAAAATTTAAATTCGATTAAAAGAAATAAATATATGCATTTTTATAATTGGAGAACTAAATTATGTCAAATAAACTTAACAAATTTTAAATTTAATTAAAAGAATTAAATATATACATTTTTATAGTTGAAAAACTAAATTAGTTCAAAATTTTAAAAAGAAATTAATTTTAATATTCATTTTTATTAAAGTTAAGAGATAAAAAACATATTTAACCTAAAATTAAAAAATAGTTATAAAAAAATTCAAAAAAAGATAAAACTAAAATAAATTCTTAATATTATTTCAAATTAGTTTGATTCGAGTTCATGTATTTTCAAATTAGCTTAATTCAGATAAAATATGATGAATAAATTAAATTGATTTAATTCTGAAATGGTAGCATCAGCACCTGTTTTCTAAATATCTTGACAATTCTTGCGGCTTGACTATTCAAAATTAGATGACGTACTTCGTTCCGTCCCATGTTAAAAATATTTTATATTTATCATGAATTTTATGTTTTTCCATTCTTAACTACAGTTTAGATATTTATTACGATTGTTTTATTATACGTTTTTTCAAATTGTTGTCTGTTGTTGACATTTTCTTATACAAAATTTGTATATATTTGCTTTAGATTGCATCTATATGTAGACGTAGTAGCACCATAAGTGCCGCTATTTCTGAATATTAAACGTGATGAATAATAGAAATATAGTAAAGTGAAAAAACAAATGTATTTTCCACCGGAAAGTTGACATGGGCATAGTAAGAGGAAAGAATATTTATTGACAAGAGATTAATTTTTCCATTTGCTGAAACTAATCAGAAGTCGGAATCAAAACCGAAGAAGGGGCAAATAAATAATTATAAATATGGTTTTCAATTTTTTGTATTTTTTTCATGAGCAAATTAAATCAATAAATTGTTCTAGTGATATTTTTTGAGTAGATAATTATTGAGAAATGTTATCTTTGTGCAAATTCACACAATATCGATCCATCCAAAAAAAGATTAATATTTGGTTGAATTGTATACACATATGTAATGATAAACTATTTTAGAGGTGAAATCAATTGTCTTGTGATAGAGGTCAAGTGAGTCGGGTCACAATCGAATTGTGACGCTCGAGTTATTACACTCATAAGTAAAAAGAGTTGCATATTGACTAAGGACTATAATTTTTGGCCTAGTGGTAAGCGCTCAACTCTAATAATTGGTATCAAAACTAAGGTCACGAGTTTGATTCTCAGTAGACAATTGTTAAGGAGAAGATTGTTGTGGGTTGTACAATCATCCTGTGGAGACCAGGTGGGCCAAGTCACAATCCAATAATAAGATTCGTAGTAGCTTTTGGCTTAGTGGTAAGCGCTCAATCCTAACATAAATGTGTGATAATTACAGGTTTTTGTTTGTCAATAATAAATCAATCCAAAGATAAGTTTGTTGTTGGATATGCTTTATTATCAAGGTTTGATTATTACACCAAGATACCCGTATCAATTAATATTAATTTCAGAATACTTGATATTGGTGGTGCATTAGGTGTCTTGATATGGAATAAATCATTGTTTGAATATATTTATAATTATCTATTTTTATGATATGAGCTAAATTATTTTATTTCTCTTATTCTAAATATAGTTACGATCACTTTAATATCTGCTAATATGAATTTAGATTCGGTCTTCAATGAATCATTATTTAAGAACTAGAAAAAGAACATGAAAATTATTCTTAGCTACATAGACCTTGACCTTGCATTAAGGATTAAGAAATCCACTTCTCCTAGGACTTTTGTACCTCTGAAGAAAGGAAAAACTATGAGAAGTAGGATCGTTCAAATCACATGAGTCATTCTTTGGTATGTTATGAGGTCAATTTAGCTTCAGTACCTACAAACACTATGTGGTTACATCCTGGTGCAACTACTGACATTAGTGTTTCAATGAAAGGTTGCATAAGATATCAAAAGTCAATCGATTCTAAAAGATGGATATATGTTGGAGATAACAAATCGGTGGAGATGGAAGCTATAGGGCATTTTAGATTATTATTGTACACTGATTTTTATTTGGATTTCAGAGACAATTGTGTCGTGTCGTCATTTAGACATAATTTGGTTTCAGTTTCCTATTTGGACAAATTAGGTAATTTGTGTTCATTTGGAAACAATGAATTGAGATTATTTTTAAATTCAAATATTATTGGAACCGATTCACTTTTAGATAATCATAATTTGTATATGGTCGATACGGTGGTTTCCTACAGTAAATCCTTCAATACGGAATCATGTGGTACTAAGCGTAAAATTGATGATATTGATTCAAGAGCATTGTGGCACATACGTCTAACTCACATCCCTAAAAATAGAGCTCAACGACTTGTGTCAAATGAGATCTTGGATTCCATAGACTTCACCAACTTCGATATTTGTGTTGAATGTGGTAAAGGTAAACAAACCAAAACATCGAGATTAGGTGCATATAGAACTACAAACATCTTAGAATTGATACATATGGACATTTGTGGACCATTTCCTACACCTTAATGGAATGGTTGACAATATTTTGTATCATTCATACATGATTACTCTATATATGCATACCTATCTCTTATACACAAAAAATCTTAATCTTTGGATGTGTTCATATCCTTTTAGGCTGAAGTTGAGAATCAACTTAACAAAAGGATTAAGAATGTCAGGTCTAATCCTTTTAGACTGATATGATGAATAACGTCCAGGGCCTTTTGCCAAGTACTTAGAGGAATGTGGAATTATCCCACAATACACTATGTTGGGTTCACCTAGCCTAAATGGTGCGGTTGAAAAACGAAATCATACTCTTTGGGATATGGTAAGGAGTATGATCTATCACTCCACCATGCCAGAGTACTCTTGGGAGAGACACTAGAAACTACAACTTACATTTTAAATAGTTAACTAAGGCCGTTTTGAATTGGACAAAAGCCTGGTCTAAAACACTTACATGTGTGGGGATGTCTAACTTAAGCAAGGCCTTCTTCAATGACTAAATTTAATTGTTTTACTTGTCTTTATGTGATAGTGTTTGCCTATTAATATTTGGTGTTATTTGGGTGCATTTTATACTGAATGTGTTAGATATGATTTCTTAGCTTATGTATGCATTATTTTGGACAATTTGTATTTAGTTATAGAAAAGTTATTTGTTTTAGTTTTATCCTTTTATAAGTATTTTGTTATAGTTATGGTTTGATGTTTTTATCCAAAGTTGAAAAAGACTATTTTTGGATTTTAGTAAGAACTAAAATAAGACTTTAGAGCGTTTTTAAATAAGACTTTAAAGTGTTTTTATAAGTTTATAATATAGTTTGTGTTTCTTAAATTTATATTAAAGGTTATTTTTGTTTTAGCACAAAGTTTTTTGCTTTTAAATTTCGTTGATAAAAACAATCACAAACAAGCTTTGATTTTGTTTTGGTGGTTTTTTAAAAGTTTAATTATTCAGATGAGACTCACTTTGGTAGAGGTGTGTCAATCTGGTACCCGCTTTTAAGAAAGTGTCAATTGCATCCCAACGTTTGAAAAAATGTTTCAATTAGGTCCATTTCAGAAAAAAAAAAATTATTAATGTCGTTAACGGCGTGCCATGTGTGAGTCTGTGGTTTTTTTTTATTTTTTTAATTTTTATTAAAAAATTAATTTTTTTACAAATTGAAATCAAGACAATAACATTTGATAATGACACTAACACGTGACATTGCATTGCCACGTGTCTCACCAGGGACTTGACATGTGGCACGTTGTTAACGGCGTTAGTCATCTCCATCTAAAAGGGACCTAATTGAAGCACAAATTGGGATGCAATTGACACTTTTTTAAAAATGGGTACCAGATTGACACACCTCTATCAAAATGTGGGTATCATCCGAGTAATTAAACCTTTTTAAATAAAGTCATCTTGAGAAAAGATGTTGTCATTCTCAATAATTAAATTTGATTGTTTTAATGCTTTAGCTTTATTTTTATTTACTTTTTTATGTGGTAGTGTTTCTTTGTTCATACTTATGTTTGGGTGCATTTTACATTAAAGCATTTTACTATGGGTGGTTCATTTTCTAACAATTTTGTTGCCCTATTTATATGTCCCTAAAATTATAGTAATGTAGTTTGAGCTTTTTTGAATGTCGTTGGTAAAAAAATTAAGATATTAATGATAAACAAAAAACATTGAAGCTTTGTGTGTGATAAGTTATTTATGGTTTCTTCACAGTCAATATTCTATCTAATACGCATATTGAGATTATCTTATTAAACCACACTGATGCATGTATATAATTACAAATAAACTATTTATAGGTTATTTACATGTAGGCTAATATGATGTTGGTTATGGTTAAGAAGAAAGACATAAGATTGTGGAAGGATAAATTGAAAAAAGTCAAACCTATATCATGTACAGTTTCCAAACCCTTAAGAATTAAGGACAATCTAAAGTACGTGAATATCTTTATAAATTAATGTTTCTTAGTGTAACTTGAGAATACAAAAAGTTGCTAATGTGTTTATGAAAGTGTACAATTTCAAAAACATAACATAAACAATAGATGAAAATTACTTTGTTGTTGAAATCCTAGTTGGTAAGTGTAAATTGTTTTTTGTTCTTCTTATTTTTCACTGATATATTATGTTATGTTAACTTATTATTATGGTATGATGTTAAGATCTAATTGGAGTTGTAGAGGATACTAAAATCACATTAACTTAAGCAATGTTATTTTTGATGTCACATATATGAGGTAAGTAATATTAATTATATAGATTTTGGAGTTGTAAGTTTAATTATTTAATACGGTTTAATTAATGACTATGTAGTGGTGGTATATAATAGGATTCATCCTATGATGTAACTATGCTACAAAACATTTAGATCATTGGAATGAAAAGCAAGATTATATACTACAGCAGTCATTATGACAGAAACAAAGATAAAGCCACCATCAAGTAATCCAATATTTCATTATGTTTTAATTAACTAAATAGTTTAATATTTAGGATGACAGTCAATTTGTATATCTAAGTCATGAAATGATCTAAGTTGTTGATGGATGATGAGATTTCAAAGACAAAAGAATTAAAGAAAAATTAGATGGAGTATATATGATTTTGTTTTCATATGGATTATTTTTTACATATTTTGTGTATATGGTTTATTACATATTTTTTTATTAGTATTATATATATTTATATTATGTTTAGTAGAATGTTTTTGTGAAAAAACAAATTAGATTCAATATCACGTTATAATGAAAAAAAAAACAATACAAAATAACTATTTTAAAATAAAACAAAATTAGTAGCACACTTAATTTAACACGATTAAAACCAACATAATAATACATTATTAAAAATATTTAGTATTTCTTATATTTTTAATTTACAGCTCAAATATTTTTTATTTGAATATATACTTATAATAAAAAGAAAAACAAACAAAAACAACCGTGCTTAAAAGTTTTATCAAATTTTAAAATAATTAAGTATCACTCTACAGATATTTTTTTAATTTATATTTAATGGTGTAGAAAGTACAAACCCCTTATTTTTATTTTATGAATAAAAACAGTGTCTTCGTTCTTTAAGCCTGCGAGAACGTCTTAGTGAAGAGGAAAAGCAAGAAAGGATCCAATTAGAGAGAAAATGCGTCCCTGAAAACACCAAACCCTAAATCGCGATAAAGGTTCAAAGAATTTGCGAAGCAAAGTGAGTTTTGGCGCGGTGGTGGTTCGAAGATGGAGATTCACTACAGTAGCAGCTACTTCGAAAGACGCCCCATTCTCAAGTCCAAGGCTCCCGCATTTAAATGGGTTAAAGAATGGTATCGATGAATTTGTCGCCTCCTGTAATTTCAATTTACATATTCTGTTTAAAGGTTTTCAATGTATTGTTTGTGGTGCGGTAGCTAGAGTGTATTGGGAAGATATAAGAGAGGGATTTAACTCAATTCACCGGGCTCAGTTTCTTCCTTCATTACTGTGTTTATTGAATTGAATTTGGGAAAGTGGTTGGTTTCGATGTTTGATTGCGGCTTTGATGGTTTTAGATGGAGTGGAGGAGTTTGGAGGGGAAGGAGCAGAGAGGCTATTTTTCACGTAAAATTGTTTATTCTCGTTATTTGAGAATATCTTTCGAATGAGTGGGATTATAATTAGGGGTTCATGGGACCTTGAGACCATTCTCATTGCTTTTACAAATGCATTGGGAAGAAGCAGTGAACCACAGAATCCGAATTGTTACCCAGGTCTGTTCTGCCTACATCGTTACCTACAAACAAGCAATTTTTTTGTCGTTTTAGACATTTTTCGAGCGTCCAACGGAGCTCGCTCTTTGAACTCGATTTACACGAGTTTGATCGAGTTCAGACGAGTCTACGCAGAAGTGGTCCTACTACGTGCGAGTTAACTAGGTTCGAATTCACTCATGATCTCGATAACCTTGCACTTGACGGATCTCCCAATTGATTGTAGTCATTTGAAGATATATATTACTGAAAGCTCATAAACATGTGGTTTTTGTTTTTGTGGTTCTAGGAAATTGATTTCATGTTTTAGTATCAAGTCTGATTTTTTATCCAATACTGTCTTATTAGTGGTAGGAGAATCTTTATTTGTTTAAATTGTCTCAAATCCACGTTTTACTTATGCAGTAGCTTTTCTTGGAGCACAGTGTGGATCTTGAGAACTACAAGTCCATAGACAATTTATGTCCATGGTCAGTTTATATTATGTTCCTTCGAGTATTTGGTATTGCAAGAAATTCTGGTTTTGTTCACGGTTATCGACAAGGATACATATACCAGCAGAAGTTTAGTCTGGTGAACATAAAATTGAAATGGGTAAAAGATAGGACATTGGATGTTGTGGTTGCTGCTCAAAGGGATGTTAAGGCAACTGGGATCCTTGTCTCTATAATTCATTCTTCTTCCCAATGCTGCCTCCCAATATACCATCTTTCTCGCTACCGTGGACAACTTGGTCTTCCCAGTGACCTCAAACTCTCTACCTTTATAAGAAGATATCCGAATATATTTGTTGAGTCCTGTTTTCTTGATAGTGGAGGTTCTCCTGTCCCATGGTTCAGTCTGAGTCCTGAAGCCTTGGAGCTTCGCCACCGGGAAGTCAGCATCCTTCAGCAAGGTCAATTGGAACTCAGGGATAGGCTCTGCAAATTACTTATGCTCACCAGTGATAGGATCCTTCCACTACAAACCATTGACCAGTTAAAATGGGATTTGGGTTTACCATATGATTACCAATATTCATTTATTCCAAATCACCCTGAAAGATTCTCATACGTTCGCCTTCCTGATGATCGTGTTGGGTTGAAATTGTTATTTTGGGATGACAAGCTTGCCATCTCAGAGTTACAGAAGAATAGTTCTCTGCAGCAAAAGGGAGAAGACATAAAAAATGGATCGTTAGCATTTCCAGTTAGTTTTACCAGGGGTTTTGGTTTGAAAAGAAAATGCATGGAGTGGCTGAAAGAGTGGCAGAAACTCCCCTATACTTCACCTTATGCCGATGCCTCTCATTTGGATCCCCGCACTGATGTATCTGAGAAAAGGATTGTTGGAGTGTTCCATGAGCTCCTTCACCTTACACTTCATAAGCAAACTGAGCGCAAGAATGTGAGCAACTTGCGTAGACCCCTGTCACTGCCGCAGAAATTTACTAAAGCGTTTGAACGTCATCCTGGTATATTTTATATTTCCAAGAAGATTGACACCCAAACAGTTGTTCTCAGGGAGGCCTATTACGGTCAAGAACCTGTGCAGAATCATCCCCTCGTACAAATTAGAGAGAAATTTGCAAGCCTGATGAAGAAAGGGCTATTGGATAGGAGTAGGGGTATATACAAAAGAAACAAGGATACTAATTCTGTGGATGATTTGAGAAACGCTGATAAAACTAACCAGATTAGTTCTAAGGATAAATCTGATTCCATGTTTTATGATCATGATTCAGATAGCCCTCTACAAAGCCCTTGCTGATATATGTGAATGTGGTATTTTCTATTTGGTCACTATCTTGGTGTGGCTTGGATTAGTGAGAATCTTAAATATGGCCTAGATAGGAGCTTTGGATATTACTAGTGTTCAGCCACCTCCTCCTGCTACCTTATTTATGAAGTTCTGTCAACATCCTAGCATATCAGCAATGCTATCATCTTAACACGGAGGGCCATTTTCGAATTAGATGTAATATTCTGTAATAATGGTACAGCTCAATCTCGTTAGAAGATTTTGGTATCAATTTTTGTGGGAGTTGAAAATTTAGCTCAAAAGCTATGACTAGATGCACATAATATCGAAGCATCTTTTTTTCAAGGGGTTCATGGGTGGTGGTTTTTACAAAATCAAATACTCTTTCTGAAAAACAATTCAATTCGAATGAATTTGTTAATTATGTCCAAGTGAAAGTTTCTCATTATATTAAACATTATGTGCAGCAAGTAACTTTCAAAGTCACGTCTAAATACGAATACATTAATTACGCATCTCTATCCCTGCAATTACAGAAGAGTTCAACAGTTATCTTTTCAATTCAAATTCACAAACACTACAGATAGTCGAGAAAAAAAAGAAAAATCTTGAAAAGTAACGAGAGGATTATTGTGTAATTAAATTGAAAATATTAATGTAATTATATACCTTTTTCTTCAGAAACGTGTAACTCTCAGCCCTATACTCCAATTTTAAATGACCAAACTTTTGTCTAGAAAGTCTTTCGCATTACGATTTTATGTTATTCAAACCAAACTTGAAAAAGATCAACGCTACAATACATACAAATATTGGGCGTCTGACTAGACTTTGTTCTGTGCGTGATTCGTTAGTTATCTTTACAGAACTTACATATAAATAACTAAGCAAATATTAAGAAATCGATGATGTTTTACAAAATTTAGAAAAGAAGCCATTATGCCTCAGAACATGGCATTCATATCATACACAAATTGTGATTCATGTTTTGCAAAACACAAACGAAGGTGAGCATGGGATAGAAAATATCATATAATACTATAGCCCCCCATACCCTGAAAAATAAAAAAGGAAGACGGATGCTAATTGAGAGAAAAAAAAATAACAAACTCAGTGCAACCTCGTCAACTCTTCCACTCTTTTGCATAACTCCTCTACAGAAACATCCATTGCCTTGGAAATTTCATCCATCCTACTGCGGTTGAGATCCAGAAATGATTCAATCAAATCTCCATCCAAAAAGTTTCTGGCTTCAACAGTTTTCTTCTCATTGTTAAACGACCTCCATTGCTCATGGCTGAGTCCTCCAACACCTTTAATTACCTTCCTCAAATTTGACTGAAGTTTCTCCAAGAATACATATTGCTCGTGCGGAAGAGAAGCAATTACCCCAATAACACCATTAATGGTGCCAAAGATAACTGTTGGAATCTGCCCAACATCAGAATCTGGCAAGCGCATAACGAGGGAGCCATGCCGGAACCGATTAATAAATTCTCCAAGGTGATACTCACCAACCACTTCAAGACGACCCCGCTCTTCGTCAGTGGCACCTTCACTATTTTTTCGAACGGTGAACAGATTAAAATTATTTTCTGCACCAAGGTAAATGTCATCGTCAAGGATTTCAACAGCCGACATCCAATTTGCATTGTAGTCACGAGCTCTTTCCTCAATAGCACCTTCTTCATGCTAACAACAAAGAACAATTTATCATTACAAAAGAACATGTACAGACAAATCCGTTATTCATCCAAAACTAGAAGCAGCACAACAGTTTAAAATTTGACAAAATCAGATATAAATTTGAGTCACACCACAAATTTAACAAAATAAAAAGACACAGGATTGGAAAGGTTAGCATTATGACAACGAACTTCAGCTTCAAGACAATTTAGAAGCTTACCTTATAAATTAACAAGGAAATTGACTTCATCAGATCACCGACTACAATAAAATCTCCTCTAGTTTGAACATAAAGAGCTAGGATGTGTCCATGATGTCCACATTCAGACTGCAATTCATGGGTTCCATCATCACGTAGCACCCACTTGTACAGCTGAATTTTTTGATTAATAGCAGCAAGCAATTTACCATTAAATGCATTCAAGCAATAAACAGCTCCTTTTGTCTCCTTCTCAGCAATTAGCTGTAACTTTCCGTCTTCAACAGTAAAAACAAGAATTCTTCCCTACATGTTTTAAAATGGGAAAAGTAAGCAGGTATTAGAAGCTTTTACTACAATAATACTGAAAAAAATAAAAATTTATCAACTTACTTTTGTTGGTTCATTTTCCTCCGGCAATACATATGCAGTTCCAACACAGTAATAAACATTATTATCATCTGAGAATGAGCAGCTAATTATAAAGCAACCATACTCATATGTGTCAAGAGAATAAGTTGATATGAACTCGAAAGTCTGGTCATCCAGTAAACGGACAAAGTGCATTTCAGAGTCTTCACCACTCGTTGGGTTGTATTTCAAACTACAAATGGCAAAAGTCCTAGATTGCTCCTGGTGGCAGATACGCCGAGCATGCTCTCCTAGCGGAATAGAGCGAATATGTAGTTTTTGTATGTCATCAATGGTGCCAATAGTAAGCTCACCTTCTTTTGCAATCGCCAAACTGTTGGAAGTTATGAACAGTGTAATGAGTACCATCACCTTTACATTAAAGTACAATACAAGATCCAAAAACAGCACAAGGCAGATATGTCAATAATTTTAGGAAGCCAAACTAACTAAAGAACCAAGATACCTGTCTGGAAAAGCAGCAGAATTGAAAGGACACATGTGACTCACTTCCTTCAGATTTACATTACTATAAAGTAATTTTTTGTTACTACTATAGATCACAGTGGGCCGATCAGATGCAGCAAATACATGGGTAGTATTCTTGGACGAGAACGTCCGTAGTGTAATGGGCTGTGTCCCAAGAGATACCTTTTTCCTATCTGTTAACTCGCCAGTACTTGTGTTCAGCATGAAGTTTAAGAGATGCCCATCACCAAGGGCACATAGCAAGTAAGATATCTGGAGGATAAAATTTAAAAAGTAACACTTTAATAAGATATTTTTAACAAGGAAACTGCAATTAAACTTGTAAATTGGTAGTTTAGCAATTCCTAAATTAATCCTTGAAGCACATTACAAAAATATTTAACATGAGAATGATCTAGTATCTCCCTCACAATGGTTACATGTAAAATCCAAAATCTCTACTCCAAAGATTGAACTTAAAAGAGATGAGAATTTCATGGTATTTCAGAAACAAAAAGGACAAAGCAGAATGATAGAATAAAAAAGCTATAAAAGCACATGAAAAAATAGCACAAGGAAAGCCTACCCCTTCAAAGGCACAAAGAAGAACAGAACGAGGTATGATCTCCCCTCCCAGCTGTTCCTTTGTGACGAGATTCAGATCCGGAAGAGAAAAAACTCTAACACTTATGTCTGTCCACATTCCAACAGCTGCAAGATGACTATGATTGGGGTTTTCACCAATAGGATTTATGTCTAGACATGAAATTTCATACTCCAGTTGGGCATGTTTTATTTCTTGCAATATTCCATCTCCAATTTCAAGGTAAACCAAATGCCCTCCTCCAGTGGCCAACAAAACCTGTATCAAGGTGTAATGATAGTCACCAATTTGACTGCAAATTCAGCGTGTATAGTCGTAACAAAATCAAACAATGAAAATGCGCATTATAGTGTAGATTGAAGGAAATTCTCTTAAAAGGTAACCTTCGTAGAACTTGATAGGATGCCATACCAAAACAACTAATAGAGACCTAGATATCATATTTTGTACCCAAGCGCATTTTATTTTGCCAGCAGCAAAAATATGATACTTCTGGACAAAATTAATACTAGTATTTCTATACCAGTTAACCCAAATTATGCTTGGCTGAACAATCACAGATATAAAAATTATCCTAATCATAAATTGGCACAGATTACATAAGAATCTAAAATTCTCTACCCTTTGGAAAGGGTCTTGTTCAACTTTCGAGAAATTCAAATACGTAAAAATTGTATTGCCACTTGATGATTAACTTTTTTTACCTCTGACATTCCACTGTTACTTGTTTAATGTTAATAAACAAAACATAGGGCAGACTAAATATCATAACATCAGAACTAAAATATAAAAACAGAAAACGGAGACAAAGTTATCAGTATAAAACAAATTCATATTCATATAGATATTTAATATTGGAGCTTCACTCATCACCAAATCAATCCTAGGAGAATCAAAGACAGTTCTCTAAGTAAATGAAAAAACTGGAAGCAGGAATGAAGAAGCTACAGAGCCTTCACGCCTAACAAACATTAGCTGAAAACCTTCAGGAAATTTTCCATGCTCACAGAAGACAATAAGTCAACACAACATTTTTAAACAACCAATGGCAGATAGTTAACGCTTAATTCTTTTATGTCTTCCTTCCACTCTTTAATTTTAAGAATTTACCAACGGTAGCATTTTTAGCATTCCTTCAGTAATCCTATAGCTTTCTAAACATAATATTTTCACCCAAATAGTACTAGCAGTGAATAGAACATGGGCTCAACTCATTAAAATTAATCATAAAGAGCTGATCATGGTTCATCCACTTCCCTCTTCCTGATCTGCCTCTAATCATAAAGAGCAAATTTTTCCTATAATCAAACCTGGGTAGCATTTGCTGTAGCAACATTTACTGAATAGCCTGATGGTGCAAACCATTCATTGCGGAGCTCTCTAGTTGTGGAATTGACCAGTCTGACAGAATTCGAAGTGACCTGTTATGATGGTTTATCAGATAATGGGAGGTAATTGACACAAAACAAAATAAAATGAAGTAAAAATGGCATGGAAGAATACAACAGAAGAGCATTAATTTATGAAGATTATTCAAATTAACTGCAGAGTATGCAAAACCTAGCCCGAGAAGCTTCAAGAAAATTAACCCATTCGCATAAAATTCCAGGTAATTTATTTAGATACGCAGAAGATTAAAAATCTCAACAATTATCATAGAAAACCAATAAAAAGGTTTTATTATTATACCAAAAAGGGTAAATATGTATTAGTAATCACTAGGTTGTGAAACAGTTTGAAAATTTAAGGAATGCAATCCTGAAAAAAAAAAAGAGCCTAATAGTAAAATTTGATGGTAAATCTATATCAATATGCCAAAACAATCCTGTAGGTATGAATAGCTTTCTTAACATTCACTTTTTGTAAATGCCATCAGATAGATGTAGGAATTAAATCAAGAGAAGAAAACCAAAATGGTAATAAAATAAGGTAAGAACCTACTTGAACAAGTTGATTGTGAACAGCATCGTGGCAAAATAATGTCTGCACTTGAGAACAGAATCCCTCAATCTCAGTTTCTTCCAGCTCATCCTCAAGATTCATAGCTAAGATTCTTGTTTCACTAATAAAACTCACAACCAGAAAAGTATCAAAAGGATCATCTGTTGAGGATCTTAGTGACCACATTCCTTTGATACCTTGAAGCTCTACTGATGCCTGATCAAATAAATGCATGAAAAAATTAATATTATATAAGCCATGTGCCATTGATGTAAAACTTTATTTTCTCTTTCCTTTTCGTCCTAGGTGCAAATGTTCCATACTAGGGTGGGGGGAAGGTGAGCTGACCTGTTCATTAATTCCAATCCCATTACGAACAACGCGAAGAGAACCATCCTTGTAGGCTCCAGAGCAAGTTACAACCTGACCTTGGCCCTGCCTCTCAAGGTCTACCACACAGAAGTCAACAATAGGCCCTAAATTGACATACCTTTCCAGTACTTCCACATAAGAACCTTTTGCATCAGGCTGCAGATTTAGTTTTATAAGCTGTGCAATTTACCATTAGAAATTGTCAATGTTATGTCTGAATATGTAAGCAAAAGTATTAAGCGTAGATAGGCCATAATACAATTCAAAGTCATCAAAGCAACATGAATAGAGAAAACAATGTATTAAAATTGCATCATAATACAGATCCTTTTTTCCACTCCCTTAATATTACCAAGTAAAAAGATTAGAAGAAAAGAAAATATCACTTGAAAAAAGCTTGAGTTGGGTGACCAACTCCCACATGTGTTCTCACTAATTACAATAATATAGCAAATGCTTCCTTAAACAGATCTGTTCTTTCCCTCCCTTGTCATCTTATACTACAGAGTAAAAGTATTAGAAGAAACTATAATTTGGAAAAAAAAAAAAAAAAAAAAAAAAAAAAAAAAAAATTGAAAAAAAAAAAAAAAAAAAAAAAACTTAACCTACAGAGTATATGTTCTTACTAATTACTAATAATATTACATTTTTCTCTTTTTATGGAATTTGGAATTGCAAACATTTCTAATGTATAGTATTAAATTGGGTTTGGGGTTTACTTAAACTAACACAACCTTGCCATTTACCAGATAAACAAGGCAACACTCTCTTCTAAGCCATATTTAAACAAGTAGTACATCTAGAGTCATAAACTCTCAAATCTGGATACAATTAATAGGCAATCAACCCAACATAAGATACAAATTATATCAGATAAAAATAATGGAACTAGTCAGCCTGCATACTCGTTCAAAACAAGTACTTGGGAAGACATAAATTTGGAAATAACATGCTATAAACTCATAAAACCAAAAAATATAAAGTATTATTCTAGTTCATTAGGCCACCTGTGAGTCTCCATAACTTGAACCAATGTAGACGAATGCATTATCAAGGTATGATATTGTAGATGCAATGGAAGTCTCCCCGAGGGGCTCAATTTTGAGTCCGGTAACCCTACAAAACAAAATGTAAATGATAAAACAATAGGATTAACATAAATACAGATTGTTTATTCAATGAACATGCTGATACCCAAGACAGTAAAACATGTGTTAAGCCAGCATGAAAACGAGAATGAGAGATCACATACTTTTCTTTCTCATGGGTTATTACAAGTAGGCTAAGCAACCCCGTATGATCACCAAGTAAATATCTAGAACCATCAGGATCAACTCTTCCGTAGGCTTTTGTAATTGACTGAAAAGCACATAAGATTGAAGGGAATTCAAAAAACATGTATTGGATAAATATCATGAAAATCCAAAAAACCACAATGGATGATTTAAATGGAAGAAACAAAAACTATTGTTTAACATACAGGTCTGATTGGGATAGCCTTGAAAGCATTAGCACTGCAGTATACTATGGTTTCTTCTCCAATAATAAGCACGCCACAAAGTGGTGGGGGAACTGGTATCAATAAATCAGCCCCATTATCAAGATTGTTCTGGGACCATGGACCTTCAACAAAATCTTTATCCTTCAGCGCAACCTCATATGTTTTAACATGACGAGCATCTTTATTATCCTGTCATAGATTAAAATATAATATTAAAGCCATCATAATCAAAAGACAGATATGTTTCCAACCAAATAAACTGCATAAAGGACATGCAAAAAAAAAAAACGCATCATACATTTTCATAGATGATAGAACCATAAAAACTCTGAATTCGGAAGGCATGCAAGAATGAGTATGCCCACTCAAACTGAGATAACAACAGTAGAACTATGAAATCAATACCAAACTCTCTTTGGCAGTCGTTAAATTGTCTTATACCTGTGTCAACAATTCTAATACATATCAATGTGACAATCACGATTCTGTGTCACTTACATACAGAACCTGCCCGTAAGAATTATTTTATTCTTCAGTGTATGTTAAATTGGTTATTGAAAGTCCCTTTTAAAAAAACAGAACATGGTAAGTACTATAATGATTCCATGTTGACTGTATGAGCAATCTTTCGACCAAACGTAGGCAAGTCTACAACAGTAAAAAAGTGTGAAACGCACATAATTTCCTCCCTTAACAAATTTTGGGGCAAAAGACACCTTAAAGGTGTAAGCATCCTGGTCTAACTAAACATGCCGAAGGACAGCTTACACTAAAACCAGCCACAGAAATTTAGCATCCTTAGATAAAGCTCTAGATTCCTAAAATGCATTCAGCGTGGACCCAAAGACTACAATAAGAGAGCATAGGAAAGAAAGAAGCAAAACATGATAACACCTCAGACTCAATCTATTCAATGTAACTAATCAACTAATAACCCCAAAACATTAGGTAGAAGAGGAATGCTCGCAACACACCCTCTAACATATTGTTTCTAACACAATTAATTATTTGTTAAAACTTATTGAAAACTACAAAATAAAATAATTCATTAACTAAGAGAGACCAACAAAAATCTGTGAATTCCAATATATTTCAACCAATAGTAAAGAGAGTATTCAAACATGTGATAGAAAGTGCGTTGCCAGTAATTCTCACGGAAAGAATAGAATTAGAAACCTGGTAAAGAACCACGATGGTTGGCTTTGAACAACCATAAAGAAATTTGATATCCAAAACTTGAAGCTCCTCAAGCCTGAAAACAAATAAAATCATAATTGAAAAGAAAAAAAATGGGGAAGAAGAAAAACTCCGGGTAGAAATTACATGAAATATTATAAAATACTTTCAATTTAAAAAATGTCAACTATATGTGTTTTTATTTTAAATTTTAAAGTTCAAACAAGAAATCTAGAAGATTTAGATGCAACCATCAAGATAAGATTATTTGGATAAGGACTGCTTATAATTTGTAAGAAGCGTGTACACACATGAAAACTCTTATTTATAATGAAGATGTGATACACTAATAGGAACAAAATCTATAATTAATAATGAGAAAAATTAGCGTAGATATTTCCCTATGAGGTAATCAAATCATATCATATTTCCCTAACTAATGTAATCAATTCATATCTTAACTAAGCTGAAGCATATGTACCCTCACCTCCTACTCTCTTTCTCTTCTTTTCCACTCTCTCAAAATCCATCCTTCAATCCAAACAAAACTTAACCTATTGATATGTACTTCTGATTCAGACCCTTGATACACGCACGCACACATGTGTATAGAATCTCTATTAAGAGCAAAGTCTCTCAAGCACCCTTTTCTAAATCTTCTATTCTCAATTCAATTATGTTCTCTTTTTAACATAACTTTGTATTTGTTAAAAAGTTGACTTTAAGCCTAACTCAAACCCTACAAAGCCTACTTGTAAGGTGAGATATGCATCCACTTATATATTATAAATTGACCTTATCACTAGTCAATGTAGAACTTCCAACTGTATCCATAAAGAGTACCCAAGCACTTGGGAAACCCACCCTTAAAAAACTAGCTATTAATGGGGTGAACCGAACACTTAAATTGTCGAGCATACCATACTACTTGATGTGGTACATAGGCACCCAAGTTTCTATAGATCCCTCAATACGCATATGAAGCCTCATTATTAATAAAAAAAGGCATTATCTACCTAAATCATAATTTCTTTAAAGCAAAGATATTTGAGACCCAAGGGAAATGAGGTACATCGATTGCCTAACCAGGTAAAAGTTCAATTTTTTAAGATCATCTCATCAATTAAACATATACATTAAATCAACAAAGTATATTCATACTTCCCTACGTTTTTTTTTCAAAGAAAGCTATATCTAAGTTCACTATTGACCCAAATCCTTGATGCATGAGATTCAGAAACCACTTTCAATCTTATGTAAAGACACCAACAATATCCAAGACATTGGTTCACAGTTCCTTCTTCAGACAGTGATGACTGGTAATCATTACCCAACGTCATGGACTTGGCTACTAGTACTACATTAATGCATACCTGCAAAGATCAAATTATAAATAGAATGCATGCGTAGACCACCAAGAGAATAAAAAGAATTACCTTATATTAAATGCTTCCTTGAGCTGACCTTTATTATCAAAGGGAATAACCTGGAATATCAATGAACAGTGAATCATTCAAACTCTCTAACACGACACAGTAAACCAAAGCATATTGTCATTAGAATCTAAAATTTTACAGGATATTGGATGAGAAGTTACGTACTTTGAACAAACCATCATACAAGTGAAGTCCAATCAACCTACAATCAGGATCAATAATGCCAATCTGCAGAAAGAAAATGGATAACAGCTGAAATGCACTGAACAACTTTCATCTGATCCTAGACTTATCATTAATGTTGTTACAAATATCAAAAGTTAAAGAATACAATAACTACCAAGCTTTATTGGTAAATAGCAATAAAATAATATAAATACCTGACCGTTATCAGTGGGACGTCCTATCCGATCAGAAACATCCCCCATTGCCCTGGATGACAGTAAAATTGAGAATTAAACTGATGAACAACACAACCATTATGGCCCCTGCTAGAACTTCCAATTTTTAATATAACGTACAGAAATTGAAAGTCTTGCTGATTCTATGAGCTATTTTGGCTCACTCTTTCATTTGTTTTCAATTTATAGGAGGGTTTCCTCCCTTGCCCTACATGAACATACTCTTCCATATTTAAGTGGCACACATTTAAGTTAAGAATCTGGGGCCCATTCTTATTTTGACTTACAACCCCCAGCATAACTCCACCTCCAGAGTCCTGTTTGGGTCTCAAATGACCCAGACAAGACCTATTCAATTAAGATAAGGAAAGATCAGGACGAGGAAAACATTCCAACCTTCATTTTTCACAGAAAATCCCTGCTTGTATTCTTAAGATACCACTCAAGACCACCAAGTTATCAGCCAATAACCCCGCCCAGAAGAAAGTAAAAGAGGCCGAACGATGCAAGAGACTCAGTCTGGGTGATCAAGTGTGGAAAACATCCCAATAATTTTTCTCAGAAATTTTGAGCTTGTACATTTAGGACACTACTCAAGAGCACATAGGTATAGAAAATAATCCCACTCAAGAAAGTAAAAGAGGCAGCCTAATGCACGAGGCTCATTCTAGGAGGTCAAGTGTATGCAATTTACTAAACTAAAATTTCTCTTCACAAGTTCTAACGGATACTAATATCCTTCTTAATAAGGAAAGCTGTACAAAACATATCAATCTGGATTTTCTGGTCATGGAGGGATGGCATGCTATGTTATGTGCAAGAATATATAGAATACATGCCAGAAACGCAGTTTTCTTCCCATTTCTTCATCCAACAACACCAGAAAGCTTAGCAGTAAAAGCATTACTAATGAAGTAATTAATCTATTAACAAGGAGAGAATACAAAGTTACAAAACTCTATTTGAGGCATTGCATATAAGTTTCCTATTCTGATCAATAGGATTGTTGCATCACAAAATTCACATTCAGATTGTTAGCACCCCAGCAGACTAATTATATGCCCCTAAACATCGTAATTATTGGTTAAGATTAAAAATAAAGTTGATTTCAATCTATCCGAAAACAATTCTGAGCATGAGTAAGTCCACTCCAGAAGAAAAAAATTGCTGCTTCCTCACACATACCGGGTAACAAGCTCAGCAGTCTCAGAATCCCATTGAAGAACACAAAATTTGTATCTTTCAGTTGCGATGAAGAGATAATCCTGTGCTTCACCCTGATTGAGACCAAAACAAGCAAAAAACAAATTACGGAAGGATAAAATAAAACTAAAACATCAGACGATAACTCAAGAAACACGGATGCTTCTAGAATTCTCACATGAGGGCGGAAGAGTTCAAGCGTAGCAATTCTTCCATATATCGGCACGTCCAGTATAGGCTGCAAAGATAGGTTTCGGTTTCGGTTTCACATTTATCGATTCAGTTACATATGCATCCAAAAATGAAGAGAACAAAAACACAAAACAACGCATATTGAAATAAAATGATTGAAACAAGTAGCGTATGAAGGGAAGAGCGAAAGAACCTGTAAGCCCTGAGGAGAGAGCAGGTGAATCTCGATGCGCGTGCATTTCCTGATGAAAAAACGAAGTGAAAAGGAGAAGAAGAAAAAACCCTAAGAGAAAAAGAAAGGGAATAGATGAATACGCGATAATGAGGTTGAGGTCTTGAGGACTGGTGAAATTGCCGACGCAGGAGTGAGTGACATTGGTGGGTTTGTGAGCTGTGACAACGTAGTTCCATATACTCATCTTTCTCTTCTCTTCTCTGCTTCCTCTGAGTACGCACTCTGCTTCTGCGCTTCCAAATTGAATAGGGTTTCGTTTTCGTTCCGAACAATTAACCGCTTAGGGCGCTGTCAAAGAACACAACAAGCACCTCACTTACACAGACACTCTCTTTCTGAGACCCTCGAGCGGCTTTCACTTTTGCCCTCGTTTCCGTGAACCGCTTTTTTTTTTTTCCTTTTATTTTCTCACTTAATATTTTTTTCTTTCCTCTCTATTTTTCATTTCCTGTTTATTTTATTTTGTTCTTATTTATTTACATCAATCAAAGACTTGTGTGTATTTTTGATTCGAGATGAATTTTATTTTATTCATCTTTTCAATATATTTTCCAAAAGTTTTACCTAGATTTTTTATTTTATTTTAAAATGTTATCTAAGTTTTTCATTTCATGATTACATATACTATTTAAACAAGTTTGAAAAACAAAAACAAAGTAGAAAACTTATTAAAGACCAAAATTAAAAACATATATCTTAAACTGAAAATAAAATTTGATCATTTATCATGACCGTACACGTATTTAAGTTTATAGTTTGTCTTCATTTATTTTTAACGGTATAACGTATATAGTTTAATTATGATTTTATTACTAAAATTTAGAGTTAATCTGGTTTTGGTCTTCCGTATTTTAAATATACATATATATTGTAAGTCTTCTTTTTCAGTATTGTAGAGTTTGGGTCTGGCCTTTTCGGAGGCCCAAGGCCCTGCCCTACAGAAGGACCCTATACCCTACCTTGTTCTCTCATTTTGCTCTTGTCTTCCTTCTCAGAAAAACAG
>Ga0214542_1001345_pt1 | contig 50166 bp, 29 predicted proteins | sample CNSS1metaG_FD_160096 | JGI IMG/M metagenome (GOLD analysis project Ga0214542, IMG submission 160096) | Root nodule microbial communities from cowpea collected in UCLA plant growth center, Los Angeles, California, USA - CNSS1 | ecosystem: Host-associated > Plants > Roots > Nodule | place: USA... | reverse complement strand
TATATATGAGAACCTAGAAAACCATGTTTTAAGAGTGAGAGTGTTTTAAAATAATGAAACCTTATTAATTTTAATAATAAAATGCTTAACTATAAATAGAAATTTCACAAAGGAATTTCATTATTTAGAAAAACTTCACTTCTTTAAAAACCTCTTTCTAAGAACTCTCTTCCTTGTCTTTAGGTCTTTTCATCATCCGTCCGCCTTTTTGAAGATCAGAAACACTAGGATTGTTCCTTACGACTGATCAAGATCAACCAATCAATTTCTTTGTCTGTGATAAGTTAGATTTTCGCCTATTCTTGTTGTCTCTGTTTGATCCAGCCTACATGTGGCTATCTCATGGTTGCATGTGTTTCATTTTTCTTTTTGAGTCTTTGTCGATCACAAATCATGTTATGATCTGATCATGTTTGTGATGTTTTATGTATAGATAGAGTATCCTGTGAGTTGAAGGATGGTTGTTGTTTTAGAATCTTGGGGTTGATCCCTTAGGGTAAGGGAAACTAGTGGCTTCCCGCGTGAGTTTGATGATGCATGTTTGTGGTTGATTTGAGCTTTGATGATTAAACTAAGTTGTTGTGGTAGATCTATTTTGTTTATATGCTTGTGATATGTTGAATTTTGTTTAATCATTTGGGTATGTTTAATTGTTTGATTTTATGGTAATTGGGGAAAGATGGAATTTTAGTCATTGATCAAATTGGTACTAGCTACTATGATTTAAAAACCATCTTGGATCAATACCTAAAGGAGAAGTACCAATTTGAGCTATGAAACCGTCCTGATTGTCCAAAAATCCAAAAATGAAAATGTTGATATCTGGTATGGCATTGAGTGGCATGTTTCACATCTGAGCGCTACGTTTTGAGTTGTTTGGCGCTGAGCGTAGCCCAAATACTGTTGAGTGTTAGTGCTGCAGGTTTGGGAGCATTTTTGGCTCTATGGTGCTGAGCTCTAAACGCTAGATGCCCTGTTTTGCCTGTTATCCTAATTTGGTTATTTTTGGAAGTTCTGTGGTTGATGATAATTTGATTTTATAATTTTCGTTGATATAGATTGAAGTAGAATACTATGGTATTGAAGGAATTTTAAAGAGAAATTTTAAGTGGTGATATTTTTAGTGTATAGAGTAGAATAGAGTAAGTTATGTGGTGAGAGTAGAAGAATATCCTAGTCACTGGACTTGTTTGGTGTTAGACGCGGAGGGGATTTACGTTGTGTATGGTTGGCGATAATCCCTTGAGGTCAAACTCTGCAAAATTTGGGAACCACTACAGGTACACACCACCAGTGAGTCTGATGTCAAGTGCATGTATTTGGATAATTAAGTTTAGTGTCAACTGCTTGTTAATTATAAACATAGACATGTTTTATATTGTGATAGGAGGCGTTTGGTATGATCTAAATTTTTATGCATATATTTCTTTTTTCGCATTAGCGTATCATGTTGTGTGTTTTGTTTTGCTTGTGTTTGGTTGTCTCTTTTGCAATGGTTACTTAATTGTGTGTAGAGAAGAGTGCATGTAAGGATACTCCTACAATGGGTATCAGTGAAACAGCTGAGTAGTGATGAGGGTTATTAAGGTTCTATAGATGTAATTTTTTTCTTTTTAAAAAAATTCTTAGATTCTGTATATATTTTATATTATTATAGTTATTATTTTGAATAACTGTATTAATATTATATATATATATATATATATATATATATATATATATAATAACGAATTACAGTAACAAATAAAATAAAAATTCAGTAAGTTACTATAGGATAAGTTAAGATTTTCGGTCTATCTCACTTTATTTTTTTGTAAACCACCAATATAGGTCGTTATCATCCTTAGTATTGATTCTAAAGTTACTCCCACAGATAATTATTGTTATCATATTTAATACATTTTATACAAGATTATATAAATTAAAAAAATAATCAACTCATCTATTTTTTTATTAATCTTTTATTTTTATTTTTATTAATTAATTATAGTAAACTACGATCATTTTTGTTGTTGTTTCAATAGATGCACATAAGAAAAATAAACTCTTAAAAATGTATTAAAATTGTAAAATATCTTTCATAAAAGTGCTTATGATTCTACAACATATTCCTCGATACAAAAGATATTCCGGCATTTTGTAACGGAAAAAAAATCTACAAAATTAAAAACTGCGTAAACTATTTCTTTTTATAGTAACTTTATACACCCTTTTAATTTCTAATTAAAGCTTTTATTAACAATAATCTCCTTGCTTTAATATGAACTTAATGCGGTTTATTCATCAAAAAAAAAAAAAAAAAAAAAACGTTAGCCACCTTTTGTGTGCTTGTCTTAAAAGTCACTATTATAGTAAAATCACAAAAAAAGTAATATAAAAATTTAAGTTGACTAGAAAACAATGGGACATTTTAACTTTGGATAGAAAAACAGAAAAACCTATTTTATAACCGTTGATCATTTTACCAAACATCAGAGTAAAAAAAAACTTTGATAAGAAGAAAACAAATCTACTTATAAGAGCTTTTCCCATATCCGTGTAGATTTGACAAAGACACTATGCTTAAGAAAAAGTAGTTGTATTTTGACATCTTAATTTTACACTTAATCATACACTTCTAGTTTATGATAACAAATGAAAAACAATATTCCAAATTTGAGTTTGTTTCTCCATTTTATTTAGTCTCCTTTTCCACAATATCAACTAATTACTACATTATAAAAATCTTTGTAAATATCAGATTATGAAGTTGGAAGAGTTGAAACACACTCCACCACTTGCTGATCCATCCTACTTCTCTCTATCTCTTCAGCTTGGTCTACTTCTGATGCTGAACTGGACTTCTCAAACTCAATTCTACATCTAAGAGTAAAAACATCGTGTGCTTTTCGTTGAGTTTCTGCAACATGAAAGATCAGAGTTTTAGTTTACGTAGTGAGAAACATGGTATATCTCTTTTATAGATAAAACAAGAAGAACCAACAAAAATCTGTTTTCAAGTGCAAACCTCTTGTTACACCTGACTGGGGTGAGGGAATCCTTGTCAGCAACTTCTGGCACATGACAGTTTCCTGAAAATCTAGGAAAGCACAGTCCAAGAATTGTGACCTGTCGAAATTTGACATCTGTGCAAAGCCAAAAGATTTTGTCCAAGTTTCTAGCACAGCAGGAACAGCAGGCAAAACTAGCCTCTCCACTCCCAGTTGCATGAGGTTCTGATAAAAGAAAATTTCAAGTGAGAAAATGATCCTAAACTTTCATGTAAGATCTCACATTGTAATTAATTTGAACTTTTTTTTATAGCTGCTATTACTAATTTGAACCGGAACAATGCAGTAGTGATAGTAACTTCTGTAAGAGAAATAAGCAGAGTAGCATACATTTGCATGCCTTTTATGTTACCTTTTCAAGCTCATTCATTAAAATGCGACACATTCCTAGTCGACGATATTGTATTCTGGTACCTACAAGTGGTACCTCAGCTACTTTCTGTCCAAACACCCTATAAAATGAAATGGCACGTCAGAAGACCATGAAAAGACCAAGTATAAAAACTGCAAAAATGCAATTCCATTTCATGAAAAATCACTGCTTCATACTTAGTAGTAGCACAATCCTTCACTCACCTAATAGTTGCTACACTAATCAATTCTTCATTTTGCTCCAGAAGTACAATGTAGAAACCCTGGAAATTCAATCGATTGAGCTCAGACCTACAAATTTCCAAATACAGATATCAGACACTGACTCTGAGGATATAACAAATCATGAACATAAACAATGTAATGAACAAATCCATTAGTAAATCCTTGCTTTAGTCTTCAAAAACTAGCTAACTATTCACAATGATGAGCAGAGAATTCCACAATGACCAAGGACAGAAGGCATTGTTTAATTCACATTGATAACCAAATCTTGAAATTTTAGTTGAAAATTATGTATACCTAAATTAGCCACTGCTATTTACTCTTGAAAAAAGCTTCCAGCAGCTAATATAGAAATGTGATGAATGGAATCTAAGCCAAAGATTTACATATTCAACTCAGGATGCTACAAGAAAGAACTGAGCATGACACAAACACAATATACGCACATAATTCTTTTAAACATAATGAACATGAATAAAATGATAAGAATGTCAGACCTAGAGTTGAATATAACATCATCAATGATATCTCTACCAGTGAAAGGGTTCTTTAGGGGATCAAAACACTCATGCATCACCGAAAGTGCAACACTGAGTTTGCTGTATTTCTCTGCCAATAAGTCATTCAGAGAACTGCCAACATCAGAACTCTCAGAGTTGTTAAGCTTCTCCAGTGTCCAAGTTAGATTGTTCGGACCCACAATAAGTGGCTTTCCTAATAGACTTTGTAGGCCTGCATATATCTGCAACAAATATACAAAAGTGAATGTTACTAGCAGTATATAATGAAGACACCGAGCCTTAAATATAACTGTGTTCTTCTTGCCATGTCTTAAGACATACCGTCTTAACAACACATACACATCCTGTAAATCTTCCATTGTTGACAGCCTAATTAGTTATTAAAATGCAAACTATATACTAAAGCACACGTGACCTGATAAAGAACTCACTCTTGGACAAGAAATCATCAGTTCAAACAAAATCTCATGTTGAAATGTTAACCAGAATTACATATGGGGAAGAATCGACAACAATTCAATTTTCTTTTTATATAAATAGGGTGATGCTTTCAATGAATGTAAAACCACAATAAATAGAAAAGCAGAAAAGGAAAGAAAAGAAAGCCTGAAAAGAGATAAAGAAGATTAATTAATTCCATGCAGATTAAGATTAAATTTCTCCTAATTATAGAAGAAAAAAGAGGTGGATTTGATGTACCTGTTCACACTCTTCTCCACACAACCAATTTTCCATATATCTTCTTGACTTATCCTTTTCTCTATTTTTCAAGCATCCAACGTGGTCTACATAGAGTTGACAAAAGATAGCATAAACATTACACTATTGATCAACATTTACCGTCATCCACAAGAACAAAACTTAAGAAAGGAATTTTGGAAATTTTGAACCAAATATGCAAATCAACTTACATTTACGTTCACATTGAATGCAAGTAAGAAAAGGTACATTCTCAGACCCTTCTGTTTTGATTTGGCTGCAAATCGCACAACAACATGATGGGCAAAACCAGTCACCATGAGGGATATCCTACACATGTAGAGGAAAATCAGCCAAATGCAAGACCAGTTATTCATATATGAAAGTAATGAATTGCAGTAACCAGAAATTAGAAAAAGGAGAGGAAATAGAACACTAAGATAGCAGTTAATTGGCATGATTGAAAAGAAAAACAGTTAACATACATTCAAACCAAGACATGTCCAATGAAATGCGGATGGACATTGGTCGCATAAAATAAGTTCACCACCATATTGACAGACAGAACAAATGTCGTCATTCTCTCCTCTCAACAGATCATTGCATGGTTTGTTCATATCTTCCCTTGTTCTATCATCGTGCATTGCTTCTATCATGCAATCTAAGAGTGACCTACCATCCTTCAAAAATATGCTGGCAGCAGGCTTGCACTCACCACTTCCACCAGCATGATTTACAAAGCCCCGAATACCATATATTTTCTGGCAACAGCTACACTTAATCCCATCATAAGTAACCCTCCCCTGAGCTGAATCAGTGTTACTTCCTCCTTCTTCCCAGTAATAGACCTTACATCTTGGCATCAGTATCTCCCTATCTATTAACCAAGACAGAACATTTTGAGGTCGTTGTTGTGACACAGTTGGAGCAGACAGCACCCTTTTGCTTGATCTTAGACATTCTGGTCGTTGTTGTGACAGAGTTGGAGCAGACAGCACCCTTTTGCTTGATCTTAGACATTCTGGTCGTGGTCGTCGTGACCCTTTCCTGTCACACTTTGGCATGATGGCCTTTGAATTCCTGGAGTATTTATGTTTTCTATTCTCAGTTGATACATTTGCTGGTGAAGCACTACGCAATTCAGGCTTTTTTCGAAGAAATTGGGACAAGGTTTGCGATAGATCATCACTATCAACATGCCCAACACTTCCCTTTGGAGGACAAACATCTAGATCCTGGTCTGAAAGCAAAAGTGAATTGTTAGAGCCATTTGCAGAACCGATCCTACTGTGGTCAACTTGGGGATGCATAGTGTTCACGTTGGACTTCAATTGCATATGTGTCAAAACTTGAATAATTGAATAGTAAAGCTTCTCGTCCTGTGCATCAGGTGACATGTACCTGTAGCGTCCTCTTCCAGGATGATGCCTATCTTCTGTCCACTCAATTTTCCATCCAAGATATGCTAGATGCTTCCATACCTTAATCTTCAAAAGTTCCCTAATGGTCTTGCTACCACATCCAAGTAAATACTGGTTAACAACATCAGGACAGAATTCAACCTTGGTCAGTGCCACAGGTTTCCAACTAACGGACACTGAGCTTCTGCGTTTTCTCTTCTTTGAGCAACAACTACCATTCTGCTTTATTTCACCAGCACCAGTCATCATCTCCTGAACAGCAGATACAGGTTCCTCCTGCACAATAATTTTCTTCTCTGATGCCCCATCCATCAAAGGATCTCTATCGTATTCCTCTTTAAAGCAAATGATGCTATCACTTTTTTCCATAGGGCTATCAGAAACTCCAGTGTCAGAACCAAATGCATTAGTGTGTGCAGCATCACAGTGAATGTTGTCAGTAGGTTCAACTGAGTTCAGTTCTGGTGTTTCTTTCAGGAAATCCTCAGGAAGGTTTAAAGCAGGGAAAACTTCTTCCAGTGTGAGAACATAGTAGTCACCAACCACCTCCTCTACAAGGGCTCTCCACAAATCCTTATCATTACAAGTCCAATGTTTTATGTTGTCAAAATCCTCCCTAGTCCTTATATCATACCATATTTGCTTCACTGAAACTGCAACAAAGGATTCCTTTTCACACTCCTGAACTACTTCAAGGAACACCCACTTCCCTCGTGGCTCCCAATTCTCAGTAGCTTCATCCCAATCCTGAGTTATCCGCAATTGATGAGTTCCTACCTTCATTTCATCGCCCAAATCTGGGAAGAGCACGCTCCTCTCCCCCATTCCATTGCAGTGATCAAATATAACTCCTTCCCACCAGCCTTCTTGATAATTTACATCAACACACAGACCAAACGGAAGGTCCCTCTCCCCAAACTCAAACGGAGGAGGCAAAGGTCTGATGAATCCTTGTTCATTGCTAAAATCGGAAGAACTGTGACCATCCAAAACAGCTGAAACACACACCCCATCCACAAGGTAATCTGATTCATCATCATCTAGAATATTGTCATATTTTACATAACGCTTCTGCTTCTCGCAACGGACCACCGTCCCCGGGTGCCATGAACCCAGAAAACCCTCTTCCACGCTTTTTACCTGAAAATAAAATAAAATCAGATTAAAAAGATAGAAAGTTTAATTTCTTGAACTGCAAATTTCAGATGAAGCTATCACCGCATTCACGTTTATAACAGAGTAGTAATTCAAACACACAAGAGACAATGAGAAAAAAAAAATACCAGGACTCTCACACAATGGCAATGAGAAAAAAATTCCGAGGACTTCCAAATAACATTGACTCCACGTGATGTTACCATGAAATGTGCCTCGTTTCGATTTTCACCATTTGCATGAACGGTTCATGAGAATTCAAAGAAAACCGTGAACGAGGTTTCAACCAAGAAACCAACAATTTGGAGAGTGTAGAATCGTGTAAACGTATCAAAACCGAAAATCGACAACAGAACATCAAAAGGATCATAAAGATAAACAAAAACATAAAAACAAAACAAAACCCATGAAAACGCAGACCGCTCGACAATCGACATACCAAGAACAAAGAACAGAGCAACTCATCATCAAAGGAAGAGCCAGAAATCCATAAACTATAAAGATTGTCATTACAAAAAAACAAAAGAGAAGATTCAGACGTGGCATTACCTCGACTCTGTCGTTGACAAGAAGCTTTTTTTTCCTGGACCCTCTCTTACGTTTAGTGCTCTCATAACACTTCTCACCACCATCAACATCCATGGGAGAATGATCCTGAGACATGGTGACAGACAACTGAGAATGCCTCCCACACCCTTCTCCAAGAAGCCTCGAGAACAAGTCAAACGAAACCACACCACAACAGTCCTCTACGTTAAACCAACAATTATCGTTCCCTCACCATCCTCCATGGTTCTTTATGGGAAAAGGAAAAAACACTCACTTCAGTTCTTCTTTGGTTCTCACTGTTGTGTTTTGTTATGTTGTGTGTTATTCTGTGTAACTGTGATCACTTTCCCACAATATAGAACTGGAACCGCGAGAATCTCCTGTTTCGTGCTCACTCTGTGTCCTCCATTCTCATTGGTCCAAGCTGGCACTAATGAATGACGGGACTCACGAAACCACTTAGAGAACGTGGTTCCGTCCTCACTCTATTCTTCACACTCTTAACCGGTATTCTATTGATGGGGAAGGAGTTAGATAGTTAGCGGTCTAGTGCGGGAGGGTGCACCGTGTGGGCGATATCTGCCTAGGAATGGACCCTACTATAATCTTATATGTACTTGAGGCCAAAGAAAAGTATTTTTATACATTAAACTAATTCACTGAATTTTATTGTTATTATAATAAAATAAATAAAATATATTCGATTAAAGCGTTGATTTATCTATAAGAAAATTAAATGAGTTGAACACCAGAATGAAAATAAAAAGTGATTGGAGGTTTGAGTGGATTAAAATATTGCCTATGTTGAAGTAGTTATGCATATTTGTCGTGATATCGTTAAGAGAGATGAGGTAATAAATAAAAGATTAAGTATTTTGTTTGTTTATATTTTTGTTTAGTGCATATATGGTTATAAATGTCATTTATTTACTAGTGGGTGCTTATTTTTTATACTTTAAATAATTAAGAATTTCTTCAAGTTTTACTAACTAGTGTCCTTATACGACTAATTAGGGAAATAAAGATAATTGAAATTATGAACTAGTGCATTAAGAAGTATAGAAAAAAGGAATTTAGGTATAAAAGAACAAACTCATCTTTTATCTTCTTAGAATCTTAATTAGGATATGTCTCACTTTAAATATAACTTATAAAATATTGATTTTGTAAAAGTCAATTACACAGGTCAATAATTTTTAACTAGATTTTAATTAACATCTATTGAGAACTCAAATTCGCCATCTAAAATTCTTAGCATTGATAATATATGTAACGATTTTTGTTACTATTAGTGGAAATAAAATAAGACAGTTGTATAAAATATAAATATTACAAAACAATTAAACAAAAATTTACATATTTCTACATCTATACAACCTTTCAATATAACGCTAAATGTTTCTCTGTAATTAAAATATTGTCTTTTCAACTACATTGTTATCATAATCTTTAAAAACTAAATAAACAAATTAATAAGAATAAACTAACTTCAAATAAGTAACTCACATTATACTACACTAATTTGTTAAAATAAATATATCAATCTTCATGTGTTTTAAATGATTTACTTGAAAATTATATTAACTTTGAATATTTTATACTAACAAATAATTAAATTATTTTTTATCAAAAAAATGTTAGTTGTTAGTGAGAATTAAACATTTAACCTCCGTCCTAAACTCACTACATCAATCCTATTTCTCCAAATAGTTAACAGAAATACTTTTACTTCCTCTTCTTTCATTTAAGGACTAAACCACCTTATCAGTTCACAAAATAGTGTCCATGAATTGATATTATGTAACATATTCGGTTATAACTAAATAGATCAATTAAAAAATAAAATATATCACATTTATAAACACGTCTATATTATTATGAAAATAAATTAAAACTGTATAAAAAACACTTATTGAAAACATAAGATGATAACTGATAAAATTAATTCCAGTATTTCTTTTTTTAATTTGTCGAGTGAAATTTTATTTCAGTAAGTGATTAAAAAAAATTAACTTCTTTGTAGATAAATCTCAAGCGAAAGCCGCCTAGATAATTTTTTTTTTTTCAGATTATCTTTCGTCGAATAAATGAATTTAGATCTTTTAAACATATTATAAAAAAAAAAAAAAAAAATTAAACGAAAATCAATATTATGTATAATATATACTAAATTTTCACCTAAAATCAAAATCTTGATTCAATAACATCACTGATTCAATTGTTATACATGGTATCATTTTACATTTTTTTCTAAACTTGTTTTTTTTAACACAAATACTTCCAAATTCTTAGTTAAAGCAATCATGATATGGTAGAGTTCCAGTTCAACATAGTCACCACAACATGTAGCTAATCAAATAATATAATAAGAAAAAAAAGTAGGTTTCTAAGGTCTAACTTGTGATAACCTAATAGTAATCAAATTACAAACTATCATAACAAATAGATTAAATTCATAGATCAATCATATTATCAATCAACATTTATAAAGTTAAAAAATTTAGGTTTAATTAGTCGGATGATACCCACTTTTATTTATATGTGTCAATTTAATACCCGCTTTTAAAAAGGTGTCAATTGAGTCTGAACTTTTAAAAAATTGTCTCAATTAGGTCATTTTTAGCAAAAAATTATTTACAGCGTTAGCGGTATTGATATTTAAAATGATTTACAAAATTAAGTATTAATATTTATATCAAAATTTAGTGGTAAAAGTCACGAATTAAGTTAACGGCTATAGTAATTCTTGTCTGGAAGGGACCTGATTGAGAAACTTTTTTAAAAGTTGTGACTAAATTGACATATATTTAAAAGCGGGCACCAAAGTGACACATTTGAATGAAAATGAATACCATCCGACTAATTAAACAAAAAATATAACTCCTCATAACCTAACATTAACGTACAAAATTCTCTACACAAATTTAAATAATTTCCTAAATTTATACAGTAATTTAAATTAAGATCGACATTAGTTTCCCCACCAAACCCTAGATACAAGCAAGGAAATACATATTTTTCAATACAATGCCAACAAGAAAGAGGAGAGAACATGAGGTCCAAGAAAGAAAATAAAGAAGAACTTACCCCTAATGAAGTTCTCACAAGTTGATCAAGATTTTTTTCGAGAATTTATTTTTTTGAAAGCTGAAAGAAAGAATAGGAAGAAAACCTCTTGAAATGCTAAGAGATAACAAGTTAGAGAAAAAGTTTTAAGAATATAATAAATGAAGAGATATGAATAAGAAAATTATTTAACATATAATTTAAAAATAAATATAATTCTTAGTTTAACATTTACGTTTTCTCGCTTAATACCCATAGAAGCAATTCCTTATCATATATTAAAGTTGGATTATTTTAAGGAATTTCGACTTTAGATAGTGATATACAGTTTTTGAATGTTTTACAACTAATTTTTTTAATATTTACCAAAAAGGAAATAATTAAAAGAATTTAAAAATTGCAATATTCAGTAATTTTCAATAAAAAGTTCACTAATATGTATTAAGGATTATATTAATGGTTTTATTGTGTTTAGTAAGATTATTAATTTCGTAATTATTATTTTAAAAGTCATATTTAAAATGATTTTTACCGTATAAAAATATGATTATTGATGATGAATTAAAATTAAATTATTTTTAAAGCAACCACCAAAGCAAATCTTTCAAGACAGCTTATAATTGGATCGTAATATAAATTCTTTCAATATATTCCAATTAAAATATTTAATATTTACTAAAAAGGAAATAATTTTTTTTAACAAGTTCAAAATCTTAGTTATTTGTGGTAATTGTAACACCCAAATTAGCATGACGGCACGGTTAATTAATTTAACACCCCATCTTTGATAAAATAAAACTAATAAAAACTAGACATTCCATTGTCAATAACCAAAAATAACAAAAAAGAGATAAATCAAAGTATATAATATATCAGTACAATTATCCATAGGAAAAGTAACCATGTTGACATAATATATATATACATTCAAGGACTTATTAAGTTATAGAGTAATTCTAGTATTACACATAAAGACCCAAAGTGTTGGTTTCTCATAATTTAAGTGCATCTAAACTTGCATCTTCATATGTTTACACTAATAAGATGATCATTGCAAAAAGAAGAAATACAAAATAGAACAAAATCAACAAACACACAAAGATAAGCTAATATACAAAGGAAACGTCATATATCAATTAACTTGTTATGTTAATGTACCAAGAAATCCAATTTTGTCATCAATCAACACAAGTCACACAAATAGACTTTTCAAAACTCAAATATCCAAATAAAACGTATTGATGTCGGTTTACTTGAAAATTTTGCACTTGTAATGGACTATCTTCCACACACAAAGTTAGTCCTTTTCTTGTCATGAAAAATCCAAATTGTTCTTAGACAAGGACCTTATACTACTCTCACTACGTAATCCACCCTCCTCTATATGAATTTGAATGATTAGTAGCGTGTTAGGATAACTTCCATTTTGTATCCCTACTTCAATGCATTCTCAAAAAAGTATAAATACCGTCTTGATCAAGATTCCCAAAACAACTTCAATTCACCTTTTTTACATCAACGGCACATACTATAACTACACTCATCATACTTCATCATACTTACATCATACATATTAATTAACCTCTTATGAAATTCCAAACAAGAAAAGAAAAGCATCAAATATCGCCCAACACAACAATTCCCAGTGTAGCACCACTCAACCAAAAGTACCTCTAAAAGGTTCTCGCACAACACCAACCAAATGGCCCTCGACGCCATTTCCTTCGCTCAATGAGCCCAATGCGTGCGCAACAAAAACACCACTTGAGCTCCCAAGATTTAATTCCAGAAAGTGGCAACCAGTCACACTAGGTGGCACCCAGTAACAACCAACACAGAGAACCACTGGCTAGGTGGCACCCAACGTTATCAATGTTGCTCGATGCTATACCAAAACTCAAATTATCCCTCTTTGAGCTTAATTTGAGTAATTTGACACCTCGTAAGTTAATTCCCACTTGATAAACATTCCAATACTTGAAATTTTAAGGTTCTTAACTCAATCAATGTCATATTACTCAATTCAAGACTTACACAAAGGCATTCCCAATCAACACCAGATCACAATTTTCATGCAAATCACAACTCAATGTAGAATTCACATTTATCCAACAAATTCAACAAATCAAACATAGTGCAAGCCAAAAAAAGTTATAATTTAGAGTTCAAAGATCACAACATTCAAATTACAACCAACAATTAGAACAAACACAACATATAAAAGCTAAAATTAGCTTCTCTCACCTGATGTAACAACTCTAGGTGCTATTAAATACCAAACTATCTTCAACCCCACATGATGCTCTATTTATACATAGAAACATCACAAAGATGGTCAAACTATATCATTATGATCATTGATCAATAAATACTCACAAAGTAAAAAAACACCACATGCGACCAACTGATGATCCCATGTAAAGAAAGAGGAAACCACAACCACAAAGAGGAAGGGTAAAAGACCAATTTACTCTATTGGAGATTTTAATCGGCTACCCTTGTGAAAATCGACGCTATGATCACAAAGGTGGTCTCTAATCATCAAACAAATGAGTGAGAAGATCAGAAACCTAGGGAGAAGACAAAGAACTTTAGAAAAGTGATTTCTAGAGAAATGATTTTATATAAAATGAACTTCAGTTATTAGAAATCTATTTATAGTGTAAACCTTTTATTATTAAAATAATATAATGTTCTCTTTTTATAAAAAACACCACTGCTCTTAAGTCCTTTTCTAGGTTCTCACAATTAATTAATGCATTACATAATTGGTATTATGCATGAACAACAACATAAACATATATTATGTATTTATAGTCTTTTATGAAACTCTTAGTAAAATTTTCAAAATATATAAAATTTCAATAAATGAGAAGATCTATAATATAAAGATTGTATACCTATACAACAACTATTCATTAATAGATCATCAACGCTCTTATTGCTTCACATCCTTCCTACCTTTACTATTAAATGCTCATGTATAACATACTTGTTTAAATATCACAACATATTCTTCATCATAAAAAATTTAAACAATAATATTTTAAATTTTATTAGTTTTCCTTACCTCAAAATAGTTTGTCCAAAACTAAAACTCTACAACTGAATAGACCGAGTCACTCCTAACTAGAGACCTATTACAAAATTTTCAAACAAGACAAAAATTCAGTATAAGGTAGACTGAGTTGAGATAATCACTTTTCTCCGATGTCCTTGCTCAATTTGATAGTTAAAACACTATCAAAACTTGAGAAAAACAAATTATTAAAATGAATAAAAATTTATCTTGTATAAAAAACCTATCAGTTTGAAGTGATCCTTAACTCTCAAGCTATTGTAAGCTATTGTCAACGGGACGGGTAGGGTACGCGTAATAGCTTCTCGTACCTTACCTGCTAGATAAATATATGTCTCGTACTCCTACCCATATTCGTTAGGTATCCGTTATACAGATATCCACATAATTTTTTAATATTCACGGATATCTACGAGTACTCGCGGGTATTTACAAAAAATAAAAATAAATATTTAACAACATATTTTAATGTAAATTCAAATAAAATAAAATACATAACATTCATAAATTTTAAACAAATTCCAAATAATCCATTTAAATAATGTTGAAGGACAATTTACAAAGAAATGATTTTTTTTAAACTAATTGATAAAAGAAGAACTCGTTCAAAATTAATATTATGTTAATATTTTAATCATGTTCTATTATTTTTATTTTAATTTAAATTAGAGTATAGTATGTACGAGTATCCACGGATATGGCTACTATGATACCTATAACATGTGGGTATTAAAAATATTTGTACCTGTTATCCGTATATATCTATTTATAATATCCATTTTCTATTCGTTCCGAATTTTACTACGGGTATGAATTTTTTTGACATCGTAATAGTAATGTTTAAATATAAAATAAAGGTGTATTTGGAAAGAAATTGAATAGAAAAAGGCGAGAATAAAATATGGTTGTGTAAAGGAAAGAGATAAGCATACGGTGCATAAACCATTTCTCTTCTCTCCTTTTATTCTATTATAATATTATTACATTTTTATTAGTTTTCACCATGTTCCACTTAAAGAAGCCCAGAATGTACAAATAGAGTGTACTTTGGACAAGAGTACATAGACTTAATATATTAATATTATAGGTTAAATATATTTTTATCACTTAATTTAACTAAAAATTAGAACTTTTTTTTTTAATTTTCGTTCAATTTTTATTTTAAATATAATTAACATTAAAACAAAATTGTATTAAATGATATAAACAATTCAAATATTATTATAAAACGATAGATTTAAAATATCAAATAAACTTAATAAAATTTTGTTAAAAAAATTAAATACATATATTTCTAAAATTAAAAACCAGGACCAAAATTTTGAAAACTAATTTCAATTTTAACTTAAAATTACTGTATCAAAAATATATTTATCCTCAACCTTTATTAATGCAATAGTCAAATCTAACTTAAGTATCCAAAAAGATTAAAAAAACCAAGAATACAAATTGCAATAGGAGTAGTGATCAAATGAAGATTGCATGATCATCTTTCAATGGAAATTTATTATATCTTCAAATGTATATTATTATTATTATTATTATAACTTTTATTTTAGATATTCTGTAATTCTTACACATTCATCAATATCAATCACGTCAATTAAAATATCCTTAATTCCTAAAATTATATTAAAGGAATACATCTGATTTTCTTTAATGACTGAAATAAATGAGTTTTATATGAGTTTATAGACGTTCACAAAATATGTCGATGCTGTTTTTACAAAAATAATAAAAAAAATTGCAAAAAACTGATAAATGCCGTAAAAATTTGGAAAAAAACAAAGAAAAGCTTTTTAAGATATCAACAAGAAATTACCAAAAAAAAAGTATTTAAAAGAAAACCATAAATTCTGGTGGCTAAAAGTATTTGTTTTTTTTAATTTTCTATTTGTTATTTTCTCGCTTTAGCCATTATTTGTAGTAGAAAGTATATTTTGGTATATCTTGATAATCTCTACTATAAGCACTTTATCAATAGACACTTTGGGTAACTTCTCTTTATATATTCACACGATTGATCATTCATCAATTGAGACCTTTGCCTATATTTCAACTTTCAATAAAAAAAAAAAAAACATTACTTGAAATTCTTTATGTAAATAATTTCTTTACAGGGTCTTGCTAACCAGTGCCCTAAGGGCACTGGTTAAGGATAATTAATATACATTGGATCCTACAAAAATACATAGAAAAGTGTAATATTAAATAAAATCAGACCTAATAACCATTAATGTAATTTTATTTTCTTTGAAAAACAAAAATGTCCATAAATATTGTACATGTGTATTTAATATTTTATTTAATGTTCACAAATAAAATTTAAAAACTAATTAAATAATAAAATAACTATATTTTAATGTTGCTAAAAATTAAATATAAGAAAATTTAAATTAACATAAAACCAACAAAAACATAATGTTAAACATCTAAAACTTAAAAAAAATAACATAAAAAAGTATAAATTAACAGAAAAATTAACAAAATAATACTATTAAACATCTAAAAATGTTACAAAAAAAGAATAATTAAAGAGTCAATTTAAGAATTAATTGATTTTTTTTTCTTTTTAGTAGAGACTTTAAAAATTTCAAAAACTTGTTTTGTAACAGTAAATTATTGTCTACACATTTAAAAGGGTGTTTTTGTCTTTATAAAATTTATTATGTACATTTATACTATTTTAATTACTGTATTTAATTATTTCAGTTTTCAATATAAAAATGATGATATCAAAGCACATTTATTATTCCTTAACCACTGCCCTTAGCATTCTCCTTCTTTATATCAAAGACTTCACCCAATCCTCATGTTTTTGTTTCACATAGTTTTGATTTTTTATTATGATTTCGTCCATTTTCTTTCAGATTTAAATTATTAAAATTACTTGTAATAACAAGATCAAATTATTAAAAATTAAATTAAACTACTTAATCTACTTTTATTTTTCAATATATTTCTTACATGATAATAACAAGAGAAAATAAACTAAAATATATTTGAAGGAAATTGTTTTTATGTAATATTTGAATTACTTCTGCAAGTTTTCATGGGAAGAATGAGGAGTGTGTTGAAACCTTGGAAGCCCAACTTTGTTGCCGACAGTTTTGATGTCTTGTTGCACTTGTGTCCTAAATTGTTTGTAAGTGAAGGGTCTGTAGTTGGAACTGTTAATCTCAAGCTCTTCATCAGGGAACACAAAATAGCATAATGAGATCCTTTCTCCCTCATTGTTTAGCTTCACTCTGTGTGTCACACTTTTGTATTTGTCATCACTTATTGCCTAAACAAAAACATTATCCCTTTTAATACAAATTAATAATCCATATTGCAACATAAAATATGATTTATGATATATCTATGGTTTCATTTTGGCCCTTTGAATATTATTTTAAAATATTTCTGTAATATAAAGAAAAAATAACATTAATCTTTATGTTTTCAACACTCTTTGTTAGAAATTTAAAGACTAAAAAGAAAATTATTAATAACAATTAATTTTAGAACAACAAATAGTTAGTTATTTATATATTATTTTATAAATTAAAAATAATTAGTATTTGATTTTTATGGTGAATAAATATTATAATTGATTTGTAATTAGAGTTTAAAATAATCTCTAATATTCCTGTCAAGGTTTTAATTATCAAATAAGTGGTGTATAAATTAGTTTCTAATTTAAAATTAGGAACTAATTTATAATTTTATTGGTTTAATTAATAGTGTGGTTTATATTTATTTTTGATTCAATTCAGTATCTAATTTTGTAAAACGACTCGATGTGTATTGTTAATATCGTATAAAAGTGACACCATGTTAAAAATAATCCAAATTTTGATACGTGATATTTTCAAAAAGTGTTAACACCAATTTTACATAAAAAAAACCATATTGTGTAGTTTTAAAAAAATAGATTTTATATATATATATACACCAGAATCAAAATCGAACCAAATGTTTATATATAAAAATCAAATTATTAATTAAACCTAATTTTATTTTAAATGCGTCAATTATAATTCTTTAAATAATTTATATAACATAAAAAGAAAAAAAAAACTATTAACCCATTTTAAGATTAAAGGGATTGAAATGGACGAAGAATTAAAAAAAAAAAAAAAACTAAATTATAATAAGAAAATTTGACCTGCATCATGTCTCCAAGGTTGACGATGAGTGTGTTGGAAACGGGTTTAACAGTGAGCCATTGATGATCTTTGAGGAGCTCAAGTCCACTCACTTCATTTTCTTGGCTCAATATAGACAATACAGAGCTATCTGTGTGCACCTCCATGCCCAAACCAACGTCAGAGTTTGAGCACTTTGGATAACGATAAATACGCATAATTCCAGTGCTTTCTGCTACGTAAGAACTCGATGCTTCAATGTTCAGGTCAAGCTTCTTCACCATTGCTTCGAACAATCTTCTACCAATTCTGCTCAAATGTTCTCCATATTCCACCACCGTATCTCTTCCCAACCACAACATGCCAAAATACATATCAGACAAAACATCATGATGACAATATTTAAATAAAACATAATATTTAAAATACATATAAAAGTTTAAATAAAATATCATATTGAAACTGGTTTACTTCAACATGTATATGTAAAACAAATTTGATAATTTATTACTTTTGTTTTTACTGAACCAGTTTTTCACTGATTTAACCTTGCAGCATAACCAAAAATTTGGTTACAAAAGAACAACATGAAAACAGAAAGTAAAAATTGTTTCATGATTGAACGAACACTGATCTGAGGAAGTTGACGCCATTTTACGACAAGAGGCTAAGTGTCATGTGTAGAGTACGAGGATAAATTGTGATGGGACCTAGATTTGATAGTTAAAAACTGTAGCATGCATGGCTCTCATATTACAGAGTAAAATATCCCCCAATACATAACTTTTTGCTGTAATAAAGTAAAAAGTTTGAAAGAAGAAAATGAAGTTGTTTACCTGAAAGAGTGAAGCTGAGGAAGTTGAGGTTGAAATTGGGAGAGATGAGGCAGAGACATGTTGAAACCTTCGAACCAATTGATGTTTTGAGGGGCAGTTGTTAGGGGTGTCCCAGAGGAAGTAAGGGCAGGGGTGCCCCAAAAGTAAGTGACAGGATCAGCAGCATTACATGAGGCTTGTTTGGACTCAAAGGAAAGAGAGAAGAGTTGTTTGGCTTGGTGTTGGAGTTGGGTCAATAGGGTTGATGGGATTCCATGGTTAACCAAACGGAACAACCCCCAATGCTTGCAAGCGTCTTCAAGGACCTTCTGCATATTCATGTCATGGCTTAAGAGTTGAAGATCTATGAGTGGTAGTGGATCCGGCTCCGACTCGCGGATCGGGTCGCCGCCGTCTGGTTGGTGGTGGCGGGGGTGGCTAAGGTGGCGGAGAATGGGAGGGTAGGACTCCGAGTTGTTCATTTTCTTAGTTTATGGGTAAAGGGAGATGGGAATAGAGATCATGAAACACACGTTTGTTCAGAGAGAATCACTTTGGGAGAATTCTAGATCTGTTTTGCTACTTAAGTATACAATGTATGGAGATAAAATATTATAAGTGAAAATAAACTTTTCGAGAGACATTGATTGATGCGAGAAGTGTAAATATGAGCACGTTAAAAATGATTGACTTTGATTGTGTATTTAATTAAGATCTTCATGTGATTTTTTTCCTATTTAATCACACATAATGTGATGTTTGTAATTAATATGTAATATCAATCTTTATATTTTTTTACTCATAAAAGAACTTTAGTTTTAATTAAAGTTTTTCACTCTCACATTAATTCACAATTAATTAACAACTTCACATAAGATTAGTTTTATTATATTTAATTGACAACTTTCTTTTACGATCTGAATTGATTTTTTTTACGATCTAAATTGATATCTTTTAAGTGATTTTGAAATATAGAAAAATAAAAAATTATTTAAAAGATAATACATTAAGTTGTAAGATAAAAATGTTAAAATTTAGTTATTAAAATATAATTTTACTATATCTAAAGACCTTATAATTTTACTTTATTTTTTTAAGAAAAATATCTGCTTTTTTGTAGAATAACAATGGGATGAGTTGGGAATGTGTTTCGTTATCTCATATTCATTATCAAATAATTTTTTTTCTAATATCTATACCTAAACCTAATGGATATGAAATTTTTGTCTCATCCTCATCTCTACAAGATAATTGGTATAAACTTGTATTCATATCGGTATATGTTTTCTTATTATTTTAATATTAATTTTTATAAAATAATAAAACATTCTCCAAAATGAGATTTAATATTATCAAATATTCAATATCAAAATTATATATTCTCGTTTCGTCAATATCAAATATTAAAAAATAATTATAATTGTATACATTTTAATATATTACCAAATAAAATTTCGTAAAGCTAAAGCAAAAGTTAATAAAAATTTAAAATATATTCAAAAAATTACAAAAACAAAAACAGATAATCAAATCTCAAAATATTTTAAACGACTATTTGATCTCATTCTTTAAATTCTAATGAAATTTTTATTTTTTTAATACACTAGAAAAAGTTATAATACACTACTTGAATGAAATCACACAAACAATAAATATTAAACTAATAATAATTAAAATTTAACATAAATTTTTTAAAACTTCAATATATGTTAGATGGTGATAATAATATTTATGACAATAACATTAAATTATCATATTATAGCAAATCAATTGTTTTACACAATTCTAGTGATAGAAACTTATGAAAATGAGTTAGTAAATACATATAATTATATAAAAAATAAAAAGAGTATTTTACATGATAAAAATAAATAATAAATAAAAATATTAAAAAGAAGTTAAACGTATGTCTTAAAAACAATTTGATGCACCATTAAATGAAACCGTACAAATATGGAGATAAAATATTATAAGTGAGAAAAAAAATTTCAAGTAATATTGATTGGTGCAAGAAGTATAAATATGAGCACCTTAAAAATATTGAGTTTGATTATATATTTCATTTAGGTTTAATTACTCAAATTGTATATTTGATTTTTTTTCTTATTTAATCACACATAATGTGGTGTTTGTAATAAAACATTAAATATATAATATCAATCTTTATTTTATTCATAAAAGACCTTTAGTTTTAATTAAAGCTTTTATATCTCACGTTAATTGACAATTAATTAACAACTTCATATAAAGATTAGCTTTATTATATCCTAAGATATTAAGAAAAACTTTTGGTTTAAGCGGATGGCAAAAGATGAGTTGGGTCGAGATGTGTTTCGTTATCACATATTTATTTTTAAAGAATTTTTTTTTTCTCATCCATTTACCTAAATTCAATAAGTAAGAAATTTTGTCTCATCCCTATCTCTATCAGGTAATTGGTATGCATTGTAATTGTAACATGTTTATGTTTTCTTGTTGTTTCAATATCAATTATTTAATTTTTATAAAATAATAAAACTTTTCTGCATATGAAACTTGATATTATCAAATATTTAATGTCAAAATGATGTATTCATGTTTTGTCAATATCAAATATTTAGCAAAAAATTACATTTGTATACATTTCAATATAAAGTACCAAATAAATTTTCATGAGACTAAAACATTTATTAAATTTGCAAAGTTAATAAAATAAAATTGATAAAATTTAAAAATAATTTTAAAAAAATTATAAAAAGAAAATAAATAATCAAATTTAAAAATATTTCAAATGTCTCTTTACTCTCTTTCTTTAAATTATAATGAAATCTCTATTTTTTTATACACAAATAAAAATTATAATACACCAATTGTATGAAATCACACAAAGAACAAAGATTAAACTAATAATAATTGAAATTTAGCATAAATGTTTCATCTTTTAAACTTTTATATATATGGGATGGTGATTATAAAATGTATGACAATGACGTTAAATTATTATATTATAGTAAATTATTTTTTTTACACAATTGTAGTAATAAAATTACACTTATGATAATGAGTCAGAAAATAAAATTAATTATATAAAAAATATCAAAATAATATTTTACATGATAAAAATAAACAACAAATAAAAATATTAAAAAGAAACAATATTATTCTCAATCAAATGAAATCGCACAAATATGGAAATAAATAATATAAGTAAAACTTTTCAAGTGATATTGATTGGTGCTAAAAGTGTAAATATGAGCATGAAGGATTAAGTTTGATTGTGTATTTAATTTCTAACTTTATGTGATTTTTTTTCCTATTTAATCATGGTTTGTAATAAAGTATTAAGTATATGATATCAATCTTTATATTTTACTCAAAATACCTTTAGTTTTAATTAAAAAATTTGTCTCTCACATTAATTAACAATTAATTAACAACTTCACATAAGATTAGCTCTATTATATCCTAAGATATTATATCTTTACTTCTTTTTTAAAAAATATATGGTTTACATGGATGGCAAGAGATGAATCTGGACGTGTTTTATTATTACATATTTATTTTCAAAGAATTTTTTTTCCTATCTCCTTACCTAAATTCAATGGTATGAAATTTTTTTCTTGTCTTTTTCTCCACCACGTAACGGATATACACTTATACCTGTATATGTTTTCTTATTGTTATTATATTAATTAATTAAATTTTATAAAATAATAATACATTCTTGCAAATGAAACTTAACATCATTAAATATTCAATATCAAAAATTTAGAAAAATATTAGAAAAAATTATAATTGTATACATTTCAATATGAAGTACCAAATAACATTTCATGAGACCAAAGCATTTTTAAAATTTTCAAAGTTGATGAAACAAAATTGATAAAATGTAAAAATATTTTTTTTTTAAAATTACAAAAAGAAAACAAATAATTAAGTTTAAAAATATTTTTAAGAAATTACTTAAAGAAATTAGATAATTAAGTTTAATTTTTTTTAAATGTCTCTTTATTCTCATTCTTTAAATTATACTTAAATCTATTTCTTTTATATACTAGTAAAATTTATAATACGTTACTTAAATGAAATCACACAAAGAACAAAGGTTAAACCAATGATAATTAAAATTTAGCATGCATTTTTCATCTTTTGAACTTCGATATATGTTAGATAGGGGTGACAATGTAGGCCGGACCAACCCGTTTAGATCTGGTACTGCATAAGTGTGGACCCGCAAGTTGACTCGCTTATCTATTTATTTATTTATTTTAAATTCTTATAATAAAGTTTTCAATGTTCAACAAATTGAGAAACTTTAACAAGTTCATGAAATTAAGCAAAGACTTTGGGGAGTTGAATGATAAATTGATAATTCAATATTTTCATCATATTCATATTCGTACTTTGACATACACAATGTATTCTTCAAATTTTAGCACATTCAAAAATACATAATACTTTTTTTTTCACTCATAACAAAATTTGGAACGTTACGTTTATGCAGAAGTCTAGAAGAAAAGTAACCAATATACACATGTGTTAGCTTTTTTTCTTACTTTTTTTTATGTGGGCCATGGGCCAACTACGCGGGCTGCAAATTATTGGGACTGGACTTTTGTGGGCAAGCGGGCTCAATATCTCAGCCCATCCCACATTTTTTTGGCGGGCTGGCAGGCCTGCGAGCCAGCTCACCAGGCTAAGCTCACATTGTCACCCCTAATTGGATGGTGATAACAAGATTTATGACAATGACATACATTACGTTATCATATATTATAGTAAATCAATTTTTGTACACAATTGTAATGATAGAATTACACTTATGATAATGAGTTAGAAAATACAAACATTTATATAAAAAACATCAAAACAATAGATAATTAAGTTTAAAAATATTTTTTAAAAATTACAAAAAAAATAATCAGATAATTAAATTTAAAAATATTTTAAATGTCTCTTTACTCTCATTTGTTAAATTCCAATGAAATATCTTTCTTTTAAACACTAGTAAAATTTATAAAACATCAATTAAATGAAATCACACAAAGAACAAAGGTTAAACTAATGATAATTGAAATTTAGCATACATTTTTCATCTTTTGAAATTCGATATATGTTGGATAGTGATAACAAAATTTATGACAATGACATTAAATTATCATAATATAGTAAATCATTTTTTATACAATTGTAATTATAGAATTACACTTATGATAATGAGTTAGAAAATACAAACATTTATATTAAAAACATCAAAACACTATTATACAAGATAAAAATAAACAATAAATAAAAATATTAAAAAGAAGTCAAATGTGTGTGTTAGAAACAATTTGATAGACACTATTGAATGAAATCACATAAAGTAGAAGAAAACAATTGTATAATTATGGATAGGGTTAATTATGTTTTTGGTCCTTAAATTATTAAAAAAAATTGGTTTTAGTCCCTCTTTCAAAGTTTGCTCTAACTAGGTTCTTGTCCTTTCAAAATTCATGGAATTAGTCTTTAATAACTAAGGGCAGTTCGGAACTTGAACAAAAATTTTAGGGGGCCAAATTATATTTGTTATATATAAATTATTTTTTCTAGTTAAAAAAAATTCATTTCCTCACATCAATTTCTTTATTCAAAACAAGCACTCATAACAATAGAATCCAAAAAATATAACAATAATATATATGAAAGAGTAGCATAAAGTTTATCATTAACAATAATATATTAAAAAAAGAAAGCAAAAGTTACCTTCTGGGGATCAAGTTCTAAATCATTTTCAAATTCATTATATATAAGTTTAGGAACCTTAGAGAGTTGATTTTTATTTTCTTCAATTTTTGGATTTTCATAAAGTTTCTCAAGTTTATATGACATAGATGCACTTTTTTCATCTTCATCATAAGCCTTCCACTTGAAAAAAAAAATCAATTATTTTACTCTTTACCATAATTTTTCTAATATAAATTTGTCACATCTCTCCTATTTAGAAAAATATTAAATTATGAATATCCCAAATTAAATCTTAGAACCAAGACTCAATATTCTAAGAAAACTACTAACTTCTAGATGATTTACCTTCCCTTACCTTAGAGATTCCTAATCTTATTCTTTCCTTACACAACTTCAAAGCCTAAAATAGCTCTATCTACACAAAGAAGAGTTTGATCAACAATTAGAGCATGACTTTATGATCTCTAACAGATAGAGATATACCTAGAATGTAGAAAAGTCACATACATACAAGAAGAAAACACATTACTTAAAAAAAAAGGGTAAAAAATGAACTTACTTAAAAGAAAAAATTGTTCAGTCCAAAATATTCCTTAACTCCTCAATTTTTTCCATTTTTTCCTGGTACAATTTGATTTTGAAAATAATAAAAAATTGATGATGAGAATTGAGATGGAAATAAAAAAGAGAAAGAGATGGAAACATGAAGAAAAGAAAAACCAAACAAAGAAGTAAAAGAAATTATAATAAAAAGGGAAAATATGATTTTTAAATTTTAGAAAAAGTTTTTTTAAACTAAATTAATATAAATAAATATATTTTTTAAAAATATATAGAAAATTAAAAACAAAAAAAAAGTTGGGGTCACCATTATATTCTGCCTCCAACTAAGGGTGTTAGTTTTTCTTTTTAACGTGGCAAACAATATTCCACATCAAAAATTTTGTTTATACACTTGACAAATTATTTAATCAAAAAATAAAAATGATTTTTCACCTCATCTTCTTTGTTAGGTTAGGTTTCTTCGGCAAATCTCCATCAGAGCTTTCTCTTTCTCCTTCTATTTTGCAAAACATGAAGACACAAAGGATCTTCATATTTTTTAATTAAATAATTTGTCGCATGTTTAAACAAAATTGTTGATGTGAAATATTATTTGTCATGTTAAAAAAATACTAATGATAGTCATTAAGGACTAATTCTATAAATTTTTGAAAGGATAGAAACCTAATTAGAGATGACTTTGAATGAGTGACTAAAGCAAAAATCGCTTAATAATTTAGGGACAAAAAACATAATTAATCCTTAAGAATATTATGTGATGTAAAATACCTCAAAATATGGAGTAAGAGATTTAGAGAGAAAATAGGGAAAATATTTTACAAAAAGTTTCAGAAAGATAGTAGTTAATATAAAATAAAATTTGATTAATAAAAAATTTTATTTATAGTCTTACTTTTAATAATAAAATAATTGAGTATTATCTTTTAAGATCACAACTACTCTTAACTATTTTCTAGGTCCTTAAGATATCTAATAAATTATTTAAAAAACAAAAACATATTAATATACTGAGAAAATATGTTTACACATCTTAAAGATTACATTAACTTAACAATTAACATATTAATATTTTAATACATTTAGTTTATACTTGAATCTAACTTATTAAAAAATATTAGTATATTATTAAATGTTATAAAGTAAATATGTTTTTGTTATATATGATAAGAAAGTGTAATTTTTCATACATACATGCACACAAATATATATTCCTATTATCTTATCTGTTAGAAAATAATTACTCAAAAAATATTATTAATAATCAAAATATTATAATAATAATTATTAGAACAATAATAATACTGACATGTGTATGAATCAAAGAATATTAATAAGAGATTCAGTAATACTATTAACACTAATAAATAATAGATAAATACTAAATGAGGTAAGGAGTAAAAATAGTCTGGGTTGAGGTACGCATAACACTATCCTTAAAGATAAAACACCTCCAGTGCACAGGGCAATATAAATACACAATCATATCTGTGTGTTTCAAATCATATGTGTTTCTCTCCTAAGATACAACAATCCGTCAGATCGATAGTGCAGCGAAGGATCTTCGAACCTTATGAATACCACTATTTTAAGAGATAGCATAGAGAAGAAAATAAGAACATTCTTGAGAAAACTTTAGTGTTTTTTTGCTGTCTCTGTTGTGTCTTTTTTCATGCACCTGTGTGGTATGTATAGGTAAAGGAAGACATACAAAAAATAAATTGTGATAAGAAATATAGCCGTTAATCATAAATAACATTAACCTATAAAATTAATAGTCTATAAAAAATATGAGTAACAATAGAATTTTATTTTAATTATTTACTTTTTAAATTATATTAAAATATTTCTGACATGATCTCCTGAATTTTGTATCTTATTTTTATTTCTGTCGAATAATGAAAATACTCGTGTATGATATTGGTTTAAATGTTTATTAAATGTTTTTGTTATAAAAAGAAACATACATATTTTTCGATATATATGATGATAATAAATAAATTATAATTACATAAATATTAAAATAAAATACATAATAAATTTAGAATGTTGAATAATTTAAAATGGAAATAAAAAAAATACTCATTTTACCTTTATAATTATTTAAAAAGTTGGATATTATTGATGTCTATATTCATATTTGGTCTAACATTAGAACAAATTCAAATAATATATCCCTGATACAGGTGTATATTTTGCTTGCAGATTTTTAAAATGACCTAGTCCAAGGCCTTGTTGCTAAGTGAAAAATGTAGCAAAATTTGAAAATTTTAATGAGATTTAGGTGGGTAGGTGAATGAAATCTTAAATAAATGTAGTGATAAGAGTTGAGAAATTTAAATGCATTTTGAAATAGATGTTTTGGTCATGAATTGCGTCGCTCTTTGATAAGTAAATTGGGATTGGAGATAGTGGCATACGTATTGGGAAAAGCAAAGCAAAGCAGAAGCAAGATAAATCATAAAAAAAATGTGGTTCATATGATTTTGTGATGTGTAAAAACACAAGCGACAAACATAGCTTCCACAAATCCATGTATCAAAAACAAGAAAGACCAATGAACTCAGTGAAAGACCTGATTATTAGAGCATTTAATATTTTAAGGCAGGAAAAAATACACACCAATGAACTCAGTATGCATATCTAAGATGTTGTATGAGGAACAATGATCAATTTTGTTGAATGTTTGTTTTCATGATGTTCATCCACACTCCAATTCAGATATCTGAGATTATTTATGGTACCCTCACATGTGAAAACAAAAGTAACCCTAACTTTGAATGCAGTATATATATATATATATATATATATATATATATATATATATATATATATATATATATATATTAATTTAGTTGGCTAATTAGTATGACATAATTATAATTTAGTTAAATTTAATTTAATTAGAAAAAAATCGTAACTTCATATTAATTTTGTGACATGTATTGTATTTCATTAAGATAATATTTAGATATTCTAGTACATACAATTTTAATTACCTGATTTTAGAAATTAACTTCATTTAATTTATGCCTAAAAAATAAAATAATCAGATAATTTATTCATAATTTATTTTATGTTTCCAATTTACTTTTTTATTATAAATAATAAATTCAATTTTATTTTAATATAATTTTCATCACTTACATTATAATTTATATCATATTTCATCATAGGAGTAAACTGGCAAACATATATTTTTATCAATTAAAACATTTTTTTAATCTATCACACTTATTATATCATTCACAAACTCTCACAAACTTCTTATTCAAATCTCCTCATCCATTCCTTAATCCAAACAATCCTATAACACCCTAAAATCCCTTAATCTAAACAACCCTTTAACACCCTTAAATCCATCCACCACTCTCCCTCAAATCCTCTATTGAATCCAAACACTACTTTAAAACCTAATACTGATAGGATGAGTGATGGGCACAATGTAGAGGAACAGAAAAAATGGTACAATGGCACATGCCTCATGGGTCAATTATTGGTTTTCAAGTGAGTATTGACTAAAGTTTCACATCGAGTAACATGAAAAAGAGAGCAACGGAAAAATACTATAAAAACTAGCTATAAAGTTACTTAATTAACTTTGAATATTTTAATAATTTAAACGGTGACGAGTATTATGGCAAGTATGGGGACATGGACGAGACAGATATATACATCCTCATACCCATCCCCATAGTCAATTGAAAAAGTCGGGATTCTCCATACCCATACACAGTCAATGCGGGGATTTTTCGTCAAAACGGGAACGGATTCGGGCAATACCCATGAGAGCGTGTTTATTTAAACAAAAGAAGTTTTTAGAATAACGGTTAAAGATAAACTATTTATAAAATAATTAATTTTTAAAATAATAATTAAGGATAAAACTGAAATCACGAAATGTGGACACAAAAGAGAGTATTTATATATTGTTATAGATAAATAGTTGTTTTTGTAGTTGTCACCAACCTTCAATATGTCTCTTGGGTGTATGTATGAGGGCTTGATAGTTGTGTGTCATTGGAAGATTTGCAAATTTTGCCTGAAAAGTTACACTATGAAGGGTTTTGTAGTTTTGATTCATAAAAAAAAATATACTTGAGTGATAATACTTTTTGTTGAGTATTTGTGGATGTAGGCCCTGAGGTGACAAACCACATTAAATTTCATGTGTGCTTTTATTTATAGTTTTTTCTGCTCTTATTTGTGAGTGTTAAATTTCTTGTGTGTTTTTATTTCTATTTTTTCTGCTCTTATTTGTAGTGTGTTTTTGCTTGAAGAAATTATTTTCTCAGTGCGTGATTTTTCAACAACAACTTTATATAATACATAAATGGAGTTTTTCTTTATAACATATACATAGATAAAAGTGTAAAACCCATAAAATACTAAGAGTAAATGTATTTTTTATGAGTGGAATTCCATTATTTTATTATTAAAAATTTGAATTATATATAGAAAATTAGCTAATTGAGTTTTATTTTGTAAAAGTTATCATATCTCTAAAAGTATTCATTTTCTTTCTTCTATATTTTCTTTACAATTCTAACCATTATATCCATTGGTTTGAAAATTAGAGTGCATAATAAAGAACTTGTAATTATATCCGATCAAAACCTTCATAAAAGTAAGTTCATATTTTGCATTTTCTTGAGTCATTTTGCAGATTTGCTTGTATAAGGGGGAGTATTTGTTTGTATTTGACTCTTTTGACTTCAAGATGAATCTTTGTCTATCGATTATCTGATTATCTTTAATATGTGTGTAGATAATTAATTTGAATTTTGTTTGTAGGTAGAGTATCCTATGTGAGATAAAGTATCTGAAAATTAACTAAGATAAAAGTTCATGTTAGGTAAGGGAAACTAGTTATTTAAATTATTTATTATGTTATGATGGGTTGACTTGATTTGGTGAAAAACATGTATGATGAGTTGTAATGTTGTTTGAAATTGGGATGTGATGATGTTGGCTATTTTGTTGATTTTTGGTTGATGTGATGAATTAAATGATTTTGTGTGAGTGAAACTTGTTGAATTTTTGATTTATGGAATGTTGGTATAAATTCTTGAGATGTATCAATTGAGTCAATCGATTCTATATGAGACAAAATTTGAACTGAATGTTGCTATTTTGACCATAAGGAATAGGTAAAAATACCCAAAATAGGCAAATGGGTAAACTAATTTATTTGGGAGGTTTCTATAATTATGTAGTGAGAGCTTTAGACAATAGAATATGTATGTTAGTTTGAAATTGTTTGACTTAAGGCGACATCTTTTAGAATTGGATTATTTGATTGTCAAAGAGAGAAAAACATGAATTAGAGTCAATAATATCAAACTAATATATTTATCCGTAGGTAGACAAAACACTCATAAGATGATATACTTGTTGGGTGAGTCACTACCCACTAAGTGAGAGTGAAAAACTTAAATACGAGTAAGAGCTTTAATTAATATACTTACTAAATAAATGTAATGGATTTGGCCATAAGATTGTGGTTGCTTGATATTGTCACTGAACAAAAATTTTTTGTATAAATTTAGAGAATTTAGGGTTAGGGGACGAAGTTTGGATCGTTGGACAAATTTTGTTGATTTTTTTTTTCTCTGAGACTTAACATTAAACAAAAATTATCCTAATCATAATGACTAAAAATATAGACTAATATTGATTATAAAATATCTTTTGCCTACAATTTTGAAAAACAATCAAAATCATGTCAATTAAAATATAACTCTTATAAATATCAATTGAAAAATATTGATTTACATGTCTAAAAAATATTTCATCTAATATTAATAAATTTTTTTTAGTGAATATCAATCGAAAAATATCCTTGATAACATTAATAAAAAACCTTTAACTTACCTTAGTTAAAAACTAATCTTCAACTTTAACTTTTAGATAAAAACTAATCTTAGGAAAAAACAACATTAATCAACTTTAATCGAAAAACAATATAGACTTGCATAAATAAAACTAATTAATCCTAGTTAACGTGAATAAAAAAATATAGTGGAAAACATTATTGACATGAACTACATCTTATAGCTTTGACGTGGTCAACCTTAATGACACGATGATTGAAGTTAAGCAAATACCTCACTATTAAAATTAAGCTAAAAAATATGGAACAATGACATCAAAGTAAAAAAAAGAAGAAGTAAGGTAGTAAAATAATCTAAATATAATAATTGACTTCTCCACTAAAAAAGTATAACGATGATCAAGTTAAATGTTTTAACGAGTATTCACGCAGAATAAAGAAAATAACTATTATATAAAAAAGGTAAATTCAAACTATTATGATTTTTAAAGATTTTATTGTTTTAAAAAAAACAAAAATGTATTTTACAAATTCATTTTCTCTAATGCTAATTAAACCCTAATATTTCAAGAAAATTTGATTAGTTATTAACATATTTTACATTTCCGATTTAAATTTGTTTATTTTAAAAATATTATTTTATATGTTAACTTTGTCGACCCATTCCTAAATAAGGCGAGGACAAAAGTAAAGAGCAGTGATTAATTTTGTTTCTCCTAGAAAATAATAAATAAATTTTAAATTTTTTTAACTAAAATTCATTTTCAAAACTTTAAAATTAATCATGTTAAATATTCAAATAGTCATTTTTGAATAATGATAAAAGATCTTTCAAACCATTTACAAAATTGTGCATAGCACTGAAGAAAAAATATTTCTGAAAATGGTTATATTATGTTGGATTTATATATTTTTTCATGGTTATAATTATTAATATATATATATATATATATATATATATATATATTTTTTTTTGTATATATAAAATATTTAATAATATTATTATTTCAAATTTTAAGACAATAATATTATAGTACTTTATTTTTATATAGTATTTATATGTGACGGACGTAATATTCTCGACATATTATTCTGCATTACAAAATGTGACAGGAAGGAAAGGGTGTCGTTGTGTTTCAGAACAGTAGTCAATGGGGAAGAGAGTAAGAAGAAGGAGCTGAAAGAAACTAACACATGAAGAACTATTTTACAGTATATCTCTCACCAACGATTGCTTCACCCAGGTCAACCTTTCTTCTTCAGCAACATCTGTTATTCCTTTTCAGTGATTGAATCAATTATGGCAAGTTCTGCTACTCCGAACGGCATCGTTCCGGAGGTGCTTACCCCAGACAACTACGAGGATTGGAGCATTATGGTGAAGAACTATCTGTTGAGCAGAGATCTGTGGACTAGCGTCATAGAAGATGCTGAAGCTGGAACAACTCCTGAAAAAGAGGAAGAAAGGAAAAAGAACAATGCCAAGGCTTTGCATATTCTTCAGATGTCTTGCGGATCCGAAACTTTGTCTCGGATAAAAGAAAGTACCACAGCCAAAAGTGCCTGGAACACCTTGGCCTCCTTGTATAGGTCTAGACTAGGAGCCAATGCTGATATAGAACAAGGTAATCCAACCCTTTTCTCTGTTTTACTTTCTTTTTTTAAATTACTGTTTAATTTCTGCTTATTAAGTAATCATCCTACCAATTGAGTTGAATAAAACTTCAAAGTGCGTACTTTTTTTTTTAAGATGGTAGTAGTTTGTTGAGTCTATTCTGTTAGTTACTATCTGTCCCTTATATTCCTGCACTCAAGATGTTCGATACTCAACTTCAAAGGGTTTGGAAATCCGACCAAATTATACTATACTATATAAACGATATGCAATAATTTAGTTTGATAGAGAGGAGTTTACTTTATCTGATACTTTTCATATGTAATAATTTATAACCATGTAAAGGTCTTTTTACATATATATATATATATACATGTTACTTATTCAGTATATTTTCAAAGATTCTTATTGTGTTTTTTCCATGGTTAAATTAACCAAATGCTAGGTCTTCCTTTACTACATAGAGGTCTACAAAGGGGTGATTGGGACACTGGAAGCACTTTTGTGGGTAACAATCGTAGGGCAATGTATGAAACTTCAAAGTTGGGCAAGACTGATATTCATGTTGCAGTTCAGACAGGACAAGAGGATATGGTGGAGAAGTTGGTAAATAAAGCGTCAAAACGGCTTCTGTTAGAACGTGATACAAGAGGGTACACAGCTCTTGCTCTTGCTGCAGAGTTGAGTGACACCATCTCTGTGGCCAAATGCATGGTTGATAGAAACACAGATTTGTTAACAATCAAGACTAATGACGGTATGATACCGGTTGTTTTGGCTGCTGTTAAAGGCAACAAAAACATGGCCAGATATCTTTATCATAGAACTCCTAGTCAGGTGTTCAATGAGGACAGTGGCTACACCAGTGCTTTACTTCTTACTCGATGCATCACTAGTGAGATCTTTGGTAAGAACTTGTCCTTTTTTACAAGATGAATTCATCTTGTAAAAATAAGCCTACACTTTCTTTCATCACAGAAAGATTAATTAGAAATACAAGTTTCTTACTGATGATTATTTATTTCAATGTTTTGGTATTGATTTTGTTTTCACAATTAATCAGACGTTGCATTGGATCTGCTCCATGAATATCAAGTACCCCTCACCATGAAATTTGATGGCGTTACTCCTTTATATGCATTGGTTCAACAACCTTATGCATTTCCTAGTGTAAATCCACCTAAATTCTGGCTAGAGTGGCTTTACAAAGGTAAGACAGTCTTTCATAACTGTTAAAAAAAACAAGGAGAAAAAGTACAGATTTTTTCAAGGTTGTACTTCAAAACTGTGATTTTAATTTTAGGAGTTGAGATTAAAAGGGTACAAGTTAGAATAATTTATTTCCTCTCTTTACTTTTTCTTAAACTAATACTAAAATAATTTACTTCCTAATCATAAAATTAAGTGGATTTTTTATGAAAGTATTGTTTATAGGATTTCATAACTTGTTTTTGTAGTCACGCCCAAAATCGAGGAGGAGGTTCCTTATACCATGAAGGAAGACAAAGGAAGGAATAAGTCAGGTGCGTCTCAAATTAGTCTTTATACTAAGTGTTAAAAAAGATCATATGAAGGTGTGAAGGAGAGAGGAAAACATTTGGTGAGCATTGAAATTATAAAGGATTGAATGGTTTTAAGTGCATTTTTTGAAAGTTAAATGTCTATAATAACACAATGTTTACATTTGTATTATACTCACACATTCTCAAACCCCTTCAGGTCTCTTGTCTCGTTTACGGCTTCTTGTGGTTACTATATTTCTTTGTCTTCCTGGTATGGCACGTATATTAGTTTTATATACTTTATTGCATTCATGTCATGATTTGTATATATTAGTAAAAGTAATTTAGTAGTTGTTTTTTTTATCACTAATAGTCATTTTATCAGTGTTGTTGTTCCTTGTGCAGTGATAAGGAAAACACATAAGAAAAAAATGACTCACTGGCGTGTAGTTGAGATTCTCAATAGCATGGCTAAAAGATTTACGGGCTTTGATGAAGCAAAGCTGAGAGAAGCCTCAGTTTATGAGTCCCTATTGGAAGCATCCAAAAGTGGAATAGTAGAGTTCATAATCACGTTGACTCGAGCTAATCCTGATCTTTATTGGGTTATTGATGAAAAGCAAAGAGGCATATTTTCGTATGCCGTTTTGTATCGGCGAGAAAAAATTTTCAACCTCGTAAATGGTTTGAAAGGACAGGGAAAAGTGATTATTTCTCGGACAGATATATTTGGCAACAACTTGTTGCATCTGATTGGGAGTTCAGTACCCACAGCAGAGCTTGATCGCAAATCTGGCCCAGCTTTGCAAATGCAAAGAGAACTTCAATGGTTTAAGGTTATTATATTTTCTCAAACTGCAGTTATATAATGCCATACACCACTCAAGACTAATTACTTTGCTTCATAGTGCCAACTTTTCCTTTGTCTCATATTTGATGCAAATGTTTCAGGCAGTGAAAAGGATTTTGCATCCAAAGTTTCAACAAGCTGTAAATGGAGATGGTATGAAGCCTAAAGAACTATTTACCAAGAGACATGAGGAGTTGCTGAAGGATGCAGAGAAATGGGCAAAGGAGACAGCAACATCCTTCACAATTGTGGGGACTCTTATCATAACCATTGTTTTTGCAGCAGCATTCACTCTTCCTGGAGGGAACGACCAAAGCACTGGCATTCCCATGTTTTTGCACAAAACTATGTTCACTACCTATGTTGTGTCTGATGCTATCTCACTCTTTGCTTCCTCCACTTCTGTCATGACTTTCATTGCAATTCTCACATCTCGTTATGCTGAAAGAGATTTCCTTAAATCCTTGCCACTCAAGTTGATGTTTGGCCTTCTCTCACTCTTATGTTCAGTCTTGTCCATGATGGTTGCATTTTGCTCTGCATTTTCTTTGATGCTTCGGGATTCTGGACATTACAAAATAGTGAATTTTGTCATCGCCATTGCAAGCTTATCTGTGGCCATATTCCTACCTATGCAACTTCGTCTCTTACTTGAGATTTTTAATTCCACTTTTAGATCAGAGGTACTACATATCAAGAAAATCTAAGCTTCAACTGTACTAATAACTAGAAATATTGATTGGATCAAATTTTGCCTTTACTTTCTAAGGTTGTAGATCAATCGTACTGCTTTGAAAAGCTTAAAATGCTTTATTTTAATGTTTAAAAATAGCACATTCTTGCAGGGTTCCATTTAACACAAGTAGCCGATGAAAGCTATGACAAAACTTGGACAAATAAAGGTCACACAAGTATTTTTTTTTTGTTAAGTCGGGCATTGCATTTTGGTCAGATTAGGTTGTTGTTTTTAGTGAACACATAAATAATTTGTATTTTTGTGATTTTGGTTTGTATTTGGATTGTATTAAAGTTTATTTAGATTTTAATTAGAATTAGAATTTAGTTTTGACTAAAAAAAATTTTAAAAAAATATTTTTTTAATTAAGTGAGTCTATGAGCCAATCTGTTTAAACCACCAACCTGCGGTGGACCAAGTTAGGTTCGAATTTTGTTGACTTGCTAATAAGTGAGTCAGGTTAGATTGACTTACTAAGTGATCAACCCCTGGTGGGTTGAGCCGGACTGGACTGAGTTACCCGTTTTAACAACTCTAGTAGAAATGTATAATTTGACAACGTTCAAATAAAAAATCTTTTTAATAAATCAATTGATCTCAAAACTAACCTAGAAATACAAGCAATGTGGAAGCAATGAACAAAGATACAATGTTTATCAAATATATATATATATATATATATATATATATATATATATATATATATAATACTATTTTCATATTTACTAGTAAAATATTGAATAAAGAAATACAACCTTCTATATATAGGCATTTTTTTTGTTAAAAAATGACAAAAAATTCCTTTAAATGAGAAATGTCAATGATACCAAATATTGTGTTATGACCATAACTTTTTTATTGTTATTTATAATTTTTCATGTATTATTGAATATTACCATTTTTCGTATTTATTATTTCACTAATACCATACATTTATTTTCTTTTTACTTTGAATTATTTTATAATATGTCTTTTTATTAAGCAAGGTGAATTGTTAATGTTTGAGTTTTTTCTTTTAACTACAATTAGTATTTTTCTTTTATATAAAGGACTCAAATTCAAGATTAGAAAAAAAAAAGGCTGCAACCCATGTTTTCTTATTGTACTACCATGTTTTATTATTGTAAATGCCGGAAGATAAAAAGTTAAATTTGTCTTCCATTTCTCTTCTCCTTTTCTCTTATAGTACCTCCATAAAGATTAAAATAGTGTGAAATTAAAGAAGATTAAATTTGTCTTCCATTTCTCTTATAGTACCTCCATAAAGATTAAAATAGTGTAAAATTAAAGAAGACGAGAATAATCGATGAAAGATGTGAAATGTAATTTTTGAATTTTACAATTTTTGTGTATATTTTAGATTATACAATTCATTATATAAAATTACATTGAATTATACAATCTAAAATATAATTATATATTATAAATAGTACGATTTAAAATATAAATTTATATTATATATTATATAATCCAAAAATGTAAATTTGTATTACGAATTTTACCGTTCTTTTTCTAACCTAATTAAAATTTTAAAAAATATAGAAATTAAAACTAATTAAAATTTTAAAAAATATGGAAATACAGAAAGAATTTTCTGGAAAAAAAAATCATCAATATATCTTTGCTGAGTTTTTTCTTTTTTTTATAATTTCTGCCGTTTTTTTTTTAAAGTTTCAAACAATGCAAAATAAAACGGATGTAATTTTCCCAAGAAAGACAGAGTATAAACACACAAGAAGCAAAGGAGGTTTGGTCTAATGGAGAAAATAAGTCATTCTCAAAAGTGATATATTGAAATTAAACAATCATCGGCGTTTAATCTAATCATATTTGGAACAAAATTTTGTAAAAATTATATGTGAAAGGAAACAAAATAGATAAAAAAGTTAAGAAAAAGCACCTGACGTAAATGATTGGAGGGATAAAAAGCTGTGCAGAAGCACGTTTGAGCGGCCATGTGATAACACGTTTACATTTCACGGTAGCAGCCACCATTGCGCCATTGTTGATACATGTCTGCATCATCATAACACGTGACAACAACGTCAACGGTCCATTCCGCGAAAGCAGCCTCTTACATCAGTCAAGTCAAATTGATCCATCCAAACAAACCCCAAATAATTGAAAACCTCTTCATCGTCTTCTTCTCCTTCTCTGTTTTTTCTTTCTTTGTTTCTCAACACACCAATCTCAGTTACTTAGTTTCACACCTTCGCCATGTCTTGGTTCCGACACCTCTCCTCCAAAACGCGCCGCTTCACTTCTCTCTCCCGGTTCAGCACCTCCACCAGCCCGGTTCACCATGCGGGTCTGGGCCCCACGAAAGCCCACGAGAAGCCTCGTGTGGTCGTGCTGGGCTCTGGATGGGCTGGGTGCCGGCTCATGAAGGGCCTGGACCCTAAAATCTACGACATCGTTTGCGTGTCACCGCGCAACCACATGGTCTTCACGCCCCTCTTGGCTTCCACGTGCGTCGGAACGCTCGAGTTCAGAACCGTTGCCGAACCCATCGCCAGGATCCAACCCGCCATTTCCCGTGAACCTGGCTCTTTTTTCTTCCTCGCCAATTGTACTTCCATTGATGCTCTCAACCATGTCGTATGTTATCCACTTCTCTTCTTTCTATTTTGGCGCCACTGTTCCAGTTAAATGTCGTCAAATTGAGCGTGATTTAGTTTGTTACTTGATAATGGACATTTGTGGAGTGTGAACAACGTGCATCATAATCACTTTTCTTGATTTTCATTCGTTTCAGTAACTTACAGTATGTAGAGATTCTTTATATGCAACTATGTTTCAGGGATTTAGCAATGGCTTAAGGTAACATATATGATTGCGTGACCTTGATACCAACTCTGTCAGAACTTCTAACAACAAAATTCACAGCCGACATAGTGTGGCATAGGAGAGCTAGTAGTAGTAGCACACTTTTTATTGGGTACAGTCTTATTGAGAACTACAAAATTGAAAAACCATTGCTAAGTAAGATGTTTGTTTGATCCACTTGTTTTTTGGTCTACTCCATATAGTAAGATAAAGGTTGTTGCAGAGTTGTTGGAATCGAAACCCTGTCTAGTAATACAAAGCTTGTTATTGTTTTATTGGAATTAAAACTATCAAAGCAACGTCTGGAACCTGAAGCCCCAAGCCCCAAGGAAAATTCAATTTCATACCTATTTCTCATACTCTTTCTCCACATAACAAAACGACATCATACTCGTATTAGTTGAACTATTGGTAGTACTGACAATGTGTCTTAATGTTGGAGAATTACCGGTATTACTTTAAATATTGGTACTCATGACGTGGTTTAATTGTGGAGAATCTGGTAAAATGGTTTTGAAGGTGCAATGTGAGTCTGTAACTGAAGGAACGCAGACACTAGATCCCTGGAAGTTTACGATCGCATATGATAAGCTGGTAATTGCATTAGGAGCACAACCTACCACTTTTGGAATTCATGGAGTCTATGAGCATGCAATTTTTCTTCGTGAAGTTTACCATGCACAGGAAATTCGTCGGAAGTTGCTTCTGAACTTAATGATGTCTGATGTTCCAGGTTTACAACAATTTTGATATTTTAGCTTAATATAAAGTCACTTGAAAATAATGATTATTATACATCACCTATGCAATCTGTATTTGATTTGGATACAGGGATTGAAGAAGAGGAAAAAAGGAGGCTGCTACACTGTGTGGTTGTGGGAGGCGGTCCCACTGGAGTTGAATTCAGCGGTGAACTTAGTGATTTTATCGTAAGAGATGTCCGTGAGAGATATTCTCATGTGAAGGACTACATCCACGTTACTTTAATTGAGGTGTGCTTAGTAGCGTTAGATATGTGATACAACCAAATAGACTAGATTTTTGGTATTGCCTATGGCAGCAAAACTCTTGCTTATCGCAACAAACCTCTTACTCTTTCCATTGTATATCTCTGTCTCACAAATTACAATTATTGCCAACATAATGGTTAGAAACACCATTGTCATTTTTCTTCGTGCCAAAATTTTCTTTTAAGGTAATTTGTTTTTTAACCAATTTATTCATGCCATTTTAGGCCAATGAGATCCTGTCTTCCTTTGATGTCCGACTCAGGCAATATGCCACCAATCAATTGACAAAGGTGAGCTATATGTCAGAAGGAACTTCTGTTCTGTTTGTTCAACCTTTTCCTGCTGATTCCGAACTTCTGAAAATAATGAAAAAGAAACAAAGAACAACTAAACTCAGCTGTTCAAATCAGTATTGGATTTATATCTCCTCATATTGAAATTTTTTTCAGTCAGGAGTCCGACTAGTCCGTGGCATTGTGAAAGATGTCGAGGAGAAGAAGATTATCCTAAATGATGGAACTGAGGTACCATATGGGTTGCTCGTATGGTCGACTGGAGTTGGTCCATCAGCTTTTATTCAGTCTTTGGATTTCCCTAAATCTCCTGGTGGAAGGTTGTTCTTTGTTACTCAACATAATTGCACTTATTTTCTTTCCATTGGCAGCTGTTTAGAATTTACATATTAGGACCTGTTCTATGAATAGACATGATCTGTCTTATCATGAAAGTAGGGTCACTTTTTCCCAAAGACATCACTCATTGTACGAATTTATTTATTTAAGGAGACTGAATTAGGCATAGATCAAAATAAATCTTAAGCCAATGAATAACATCTGATGAAGTTTTCAATTTCAAGGTTGCATTTGAAAGTTCATTTCAGGCTTTACAAGAAAATATCAATAATTTTATTACCCACATATATTTTAATCTTCCAAACTTTGGCACGAAAATCATTGTGTAAAATACATATACGTCAATGATTAGATTTAGCAGGTAGTTATATGGTTTAAAATATGTTTAGGCTGAGGTGTAAATCGATATGTATTTTTAGTTATGTTATGTTTTACTATTTTAGTCATTTGTCCACCATAAGCTCTCGTCAGATGTATCAAGTTTCCACGCGTTTGACACACAATTGATGTGCCATGTCTTCTGTTATCATTTCTTTTATTTCATGGCAATTGTAACTATAGATTAGTGTATTTCCATAAAGCAAATTTTTGAAGTTTCTTATTTACAGGATTGGCACTGATGAGTGGCTTCGTGTTCCTACAGTAGAGGATATCTTCTCAATAGGTGACTGCAGTGGTTTTGTAGAAAGTACTGGGAAACAAGCACTACCAGCTTTAGCCCAAGTACGTGACATTGGATTCATTAGTTTCTCATACAAATTAATTTCTTAAATTCCTGCAATTTGTAGTTCTGATTTTTCACTAAGGTCTTTGTCCCTGACAGATTTAATTCTGAATGTGTTACTGCTAATTTACTCTGTTACTAGTCATGAGTGAATTCATGTTGCATTTTTTTTTCACATGTGCCTGAAAGCTTATTCTTACCAACTTAATGCGTTGCCGTTTGGATTGAACCACAGGTAGCAGAAAGGCAAGGTAAATATTTAGCAATCTTACTAAACAAAATAGGTAATGCAAATGGAGGCCGTGCAAACAGTGCCAAGGACTTAGACTTTGGGGAACAATTTGTTTACAAGCACCTTGGAAGCATGGCATCTATAGGGAGTTATAAGGCTCTAGTCGACCTCAGACAGAGCAAGGTGATTTTCATATCTAAGCTTTTACTAGTGCTTTAAAAACTTATGGTTTGATTCATTCACGTAATCTCCTACAGGAGGCCAAAGGGTTATCTTTGGCTGGTTTTGTCAGTTGGTTTATTTGGCGCTCAGCATACCTAACACGTGTCATCAGCTGGAGGAACAGATTCTATGTAGCCATCAACTGGGCTACTACTTTTGTGTTTGGCCGTGATATAAGCAGAATATGAAAACTTCTTAAGGTAAATACTCTCTGCGTGGTAATATTTGTTAAGACTTAGAAATGTTAATAGGTCCTTACAATACTTCGATTTCTTTTGGTTGCGTTGCAGACTAATAGGAAAACAATGAGATGATGAAGTGTATTTAGTTGGATCATTTTTTAGTAGCATGTTTAAAAAGCCAGTAATATCTCAAGAGATGAATGTCGATGTGCAGAAGATATTGTTTACACGTTCCATTTGTTTAAAACAGTAGCAACGACAAAGAGATTACTCGGGAATTTCCTTGAAGGGTGAAGGCAATAGATTAGAGTTTGCTGTCTTTGGTATTTTTTTTTTCCTAATAGAGAGCATATACACGTTATGATTCGATTTTTAGCACCAGGAACATTGATTATCGGGCAATAATAAAGCAAATTTAATGTTTTGACGATTCCCAAATTGTGCATGATCACATTTGAAATAATATTACATTGTGAACGGATTCTCTGGTGGATAAACTCCCTTTATAAATGCAGTGATATAAATGAAAATCGATGAAATTTGTACCCAACATATTACTTACTAAAAAAGCTCTTACAAAAATCACCACAATTTTACGTATTTATTATATAAGCTTGATTTCTTCAATTTATCATTTATTTATTTTAACCTATTAATAAAAAAAATTAATTTAATTTCTTAATTTTCAAAATCATAACAATGTGATTTTTTTTATTTAATTAAAAATAGAATCGTTAGTAAAATCTTTTATCTAATTAACAATGAAATCGTTAACAACTAATTACTAATAAGTTTAATTTACACATAATATTATATTATAAAAAACACTTATAAAGCTAATAACATTAATTATAGTGTTTAAAAGATGTTTTTAAATGTTAAGAGACATGATTAGAACTTAAAAAGGTCACAACTTATATATTAAAATTGAAGGACTTAATTGCTTGATTGAATATTTTATTAATAAATAAAGTAAATTGAATACAAATAAATAAATAATAAAACCAACAGGTATTCAAGCCTATTATACAAACCATAGTTATTTAAGTGTAATTTCTTTTGATATATTTTAAATTGCTTAGTGTCTTCGTGTTCTTCTGATACACATGTGTACTTTACTCATGCATGTTTGACACATTGCTACAGTATACAAACTCAGTCTTATCCATACATTACTATAACAAGAATAGTAGCAAAACTTGCCTTATCCTACCATTAAGTTTTTGGTATTTTAATTGGAAACCAAAACTAAAACACCCTATTTCTTAGGGAACAGAAACTTAATTAAATCTTCAATTTTGAACGTAGTGTATATGGAAGTTATTGGAGCTGATAATAAAAAGATATCACAGTGAAAACAAATTAGAGTATTTAAACTCTGCACAAACTATTAACTGAGTTTTTCCTTCAGCAGTTACTTAGTTCTTTCAATACATAAAGTTTATGCACCTGGCAGAACCTTACAACATGATATTCCTAAGACATATGTATACAAACCTCTTACTTCACAGTGCAATGTCAGATCCAGTTACATTTTATGACAGTTCAAAATATGCCTGCACCAAATACACTAAGACATTAATTCTGACACACCATTAACACCTATAGAATTTGTCATCTTTTTGGTAATCAAATCCTTCAACTCGATCTCTCCGGGAAACCTTCCCTCCTTCAGTTTAGAGAAAACCTTCAAGGGCAGAAGAGTTTTAAGGTATGAGTAAAAATTCAAAAGCATTGAAGATTCCATATACTACAGTAATTCTAGAGTCAGAAGAGGCAAGGGCATGATCAAATGATGGTTCAGATAAGAACTTGAATGAAGATCACAAGCTCAACTAGCAAAGAACTGTGTACTAATAATTAAAAGAAAATAGAAGGTGGAAGGAAGGCACCAACCAGTTCACCATTGAAGTAAATTTCAAATGCTCCAGAGCTCTGTAAGAATGACTGCAAGGCATTCCCAAGAAGCCAAGTAGTAGCAACGGTTCCAAATTTATTAGCACGCAAGTTGAAATACCATGGAGGAGGTGCAGCAAAACCCAATACTGGAAATATATGCTCCCCAGCAACAACCATTCCTATAACACCAATCTGAACAACTGGAACCAATTTGCTTAGCAGACGCTTTGGAAGCGATGGGGGATAATTAGCAAGAACAACCTCAGTTCCAGGAAAAGCAATCTCCAACATATTCTTCATTGTCACAGCTGTTCCCCTACACACAAACAACACAACCATATGCATGCAAATTCAAACATTTATCTTTCTCATTTTCTTTCCCCTGTACCAAACAATTAACTTTTCTCTTCTTTTCATTTAAGAAACACCGAACAAAAAGTTAAAGCAATGATCTGGAACAATGCTTCCCTCAATCCCCGGCTAACCACTGATACATGATATGATATTCAACCCAGATAAGATATCACAATCTGGATGAATTAACCAAAAACCTAAAGTCAGAAAAAATCTCTCTAGGTCAATTCCCCCATAATCTCAAAAGCCGTTCCTTTTTTTTCGTAATTCTTCTCTCTATATAAAAAACCACCAACGTTAAAAAAACAGCAGCCCCATAAGACTAATAACAAGTACCTGTAAGAACACGAAGAGCAGAAATTGATGTTGACAGTGTTGCCGAGACCCGCATTTGCAATACTGCTGGTGGTTTTCTGAGAAAAGAGGAACAGAAGAGACCCGTTAATGGGACATTGAAAAAATGATAAAGATGGGATTTTCATGAAAAAAAAAATTACCTTGGGGGGAAACTCTATTGTAACCGGCTGGTAGTGGTGTTGGGGCGGGTGGTGATGGAGGTGGGGTGGATGGTGGTGGTGGTGGTGAGGCGGGTGGTGATGGTGGTGCGGCGGGTGGTGATGGTGGTGCGGTGGATGGTGATGGTGGTGGTGGTGGTGGTGAGGTGGCGGTGGTGGTGGAGTGAAGAGGGAAAATAGGTCAGAACAGAAAAGAAAGAGAGGAAGACCAAGCAAGAGAAGCTGAGCACGATCCATAGCCAGTGAAGTTGGAAGATGGAATGGAAGAATGAAAATTATGCGATTCTGAGGAGAAGAGAAGTGTGTGGTGTGGTTTTCCACTGTGGCTTCAGAAACAAATCGCACACTCACACCTTTACTTTTGTTTTGGAAACTTTAATGTTTTCATTTTTTTTTAATCATCAAATGTTATTTATTTAAATATTTTTTTACTTAATTATTTTTATTTCCCATTTATGAATTATTTCACATATTTTATGATATGTTTGGTTAATTTTTATAAAAAAAGAAAAAGAAAACTAACATCTTTTTGTATAGTACACCAAAATGTTCTGTTGGTACTACCAAATGGCTGTTTCAAGTATAGAAGCAAAGATGCTATCAATCATCTGCTTATACAACTTTCCTTAACGTATTATTATTGCATCAAATTTTCAAACTGTTATCACATCAAGATTTCAAACTCTCATCAACACTAGTCCAAATGCCAAGTCGTTGTTTTGGTGAGAAACAGTGATCAAAATAGCTTGAAGAGGGAGGACCTTGAAGTTTTCTGGTTTCCTAGCCAGTGCTGCATGTGGACTCCAATGGCATCTAAGTACAAGCTGCTCCTACCATGAAAACCAAGAACCTTGCCCTGTGTAGTGGTTGAGCTGAAGAATTTCCCAACTTCTTCACCAAATGGACCATACTGGCCACGACTGGTGCAAAAAGTCAGTGACTTTATGATTGTATGCTGCTGATCATCCTTAGTGATTGACCCGTAATAGCCAGAAATGCAAGTCAGTACTTCATGTGGATGCTCCAGTTGTATCTGAAATCACAACAATTTAAACTTTGATTATGTTTAAGAATGTTCATGTCATGGACATTTTGCATTTGTGCTTTGCAGCATTTGACATGGGGAGTGCTTTAGCTTAATATTGGTTTAAGGAAGTAAGAAAGACAGTGAAATGTGAAAGTGGAAGCTCACAATCATACCCTATGCATGGTGTCTCCTCCATTTCCACCATGTTTTACAGACCACACAGATTGTCTGTTTCTGTCGTACTCTATTTGGATAGAACATATTCCTTCTGACACTTTTGTCAAATAAATTTGCTTAATCCCAGAAAAGACTCCATCATCCCAAGGTCTACCTCCATCACCACCCCATGGCCCTGGTCCACATGGAGCTGGTTCTTTCATCACACCACAAGAAACCTAAGAAAGGTGTGAGCAGAGTGAATGGTTTAATGCACAAAAGAGATTGAAAATGTTGTTAAATATGTCTTCAATATCTTCTGAATTCTAAAAGTTGTTGTTATTAAAGGGCCATACCTCTTCAGCTGCTGATGACTTAGCAAGTACCAGTTTGCTAGGCCATTGAGCATTGCCTACATCTCCAATACTTGTTTCTCTAGGGTTGATTTCCTTGGGAGGGGTTCCCACAGGCACTGTTACTTTTCCTTCTACAACATGTACTCCAAAAGCATCTAGGAACAAACCTTTTCTCCCATGAATGCCAACAATTTTACCTTCTTTCACTTTTGTGGTGAAAGAATTTCCTTGTTCATCCCCATAAGGTCCATACTTTCTCTTATTGGTGTGGAAAGTCAGTGACCTTACAAAAACAGGCCCCATGTACATCAAAGGATCACAGTAGCCAGATACATGTGTCAGGACTTCATAAGGAAAATCAAACACTATCTGCAAAATGATGTTGCAAAGGTTATAAATTAGTCTGGTTTTCCATGTTTGTTAAGTAGAGTAGTAAGGTAAGTTTGCCTGTTTGTTCTTGGTTCACCTTTTCAGTTTTGAATCCTCCTGTTCCACCTTGTTTGGGTCCCCATATGGCTTCCCCATGATAATCATACAAAACTCTAATCCATACAATTCCAACGTTGCGTGACAAGTTGATTTGCCTGATTCCTGTGTAGCTTCCATCATCAAAAACATGTCCACCAATGCCACCCCAAGGTCCATATGTGACCACACCTCCAACCTTTGGGATTGACTCTTTCACATGAGCCATCTGAAAGAAGACAGGATAAAAAAATCATATTAAGTGAACTTTAAGTCTAATTCAATCCCACAAAATCAACTTGTAAAACAAGATTTGCACTACTCATATAATATAAACTCTCCTTATCTTTAGTAGATGTGAGATCTCCAAGATAGAACTAGAAAGGAAAGTTAAGGAACAGGCTAACTTACCTTTTGTTTGTGCTCAGTATTGTTGGATTCTTGGACAAAAGAATATTTCCCGGGGACCTTCTTTGCTAAATGATCATTGAAATGATTCTTTTGTTTTAGAGCAAGAACAATATCGTAGTGTTCGTTCACAGTTCCTTGTATCACAGAATAGCCAAAATTGTCAGAGAACTGAGTAATGGGGCTCTGGGAATGAGCCAAAGGCATGGATGGATTTGGTTGTTTCAGGGACTTCAGATAGACTCCAATGGCATCTATGTACCAACCACACCTGCCATGGAATCCAACAATTTTTGCACCAGTCAACGGCACTGAAAAATATGTTCCTTGTTCAACACCAAATGGTCCGTAAGTTTTCTTGTTACTCTCAAAACTCAGTGACCGAACTAAGTTTGGCCCCAAGTGATTGAAGCTGCCACAGTATCCATGGATTTTGGTTAGGATCTCATTTGGATAATCAAACTTCACCTGCAACACAGTCATTAGTAGTTAGTTATTATATTCTCAAAGTTAATTAGTATCAGCTTCTAACTAGGGCCTTAACATGATATTACTCTTTTTATCACAAGAAGAAAAAAGTTTTCACCCCATAATCTCACTCTTTACCTTGTCAGTTTTACGACCTCCACTTCCACCATGTTTCTCTGACCAAATGGAGCTTCCTTTCTTATCATATTCAATCTGGATTGAGTCAATGCCTGCTCCATGAACTATCACCAATTGTCTTACTCCTGAGTATACCCCATCATCCCAAACAGACCCTCCGTTCCCTCCCCATGGTCCAACTGACTGAGGTTTCTTTGTGGAATCCTCAGAACTCTGCACACAAAACATCATGCAAAGCTGTTAAAAACAGGGTAAAAACATACATTTGTTGAACATAAACTGAGGTATCTATGCATTTAGTCCTGTTTAACATAAACATCTATGAATTTTGTCATATGTAATGCAACATAAGTTGTTGTATGTTTGTACTACCATGTTCCACTTTGGGGATAATAATGTTGGACTTTGGACTAGGAAAAATGCTAGTGTTAATGTGGGTGCAGTTATGGGGAGGCATAAGAAGAATTTATGGGGGAAGAGGTTGAGTTTTTGACAGGGGAATTTGTCTACAAAAATAATATAGACGAGGAACTATGTAAACAGCTAATTTTAGTTGCACTATGGAGGGAAAGGATTAAAAGGCAGGGAATCAACTTCCCCCACATATATCAGTCCCTTGTTTTTGTTAGACAAAGTTTCTTGCACTTTTTAGGGAACAAGATGGGTATTTTAGAAGAGACATTACCGAAGAGATACAATACAATATATAAGAAATTAACATCATTTATAACCTAAAATCTTAAGACAATAAATTTACAATTCTATTTAGTACGAGACTCAGACTTAGACTTATACTTTCATTCTCAATAGATCAATCATTTGATTTATCATATTTTGTACAAAATTATTGAGAAAAGGGAAAGGAACATGTCTTCTGCTAAATTCGAGTTTTGGAATTTAGTCAGCAGCACTTAGACTTTATTAATGGACTGGTGCCATGAGTGGTACAGATTTCTTTGAATCTGATTTCTGATGATGATATCATATTCTACACCCTCTTATATTTCTCTGTTTAAACATTTTTGGTTATGGTCTTTGTATTAAAAGTTTACACCATGCTTACTCATAAGGTGCTTCTATAAACAATTCCAGGAAGAATCTAATACTCTTTTGTGGATGCTTGCTCATGCCATACTTTGTATTCTCCCAATCTTTTCCCCAGATTGAATTTTGTCGCCCCAATCATTAGTTTATAAAGCATCTTTGAATGATGATCTATTACTTTTAGTTATTGAGGGCCTCTTTTGTGATTTTTTCATTTTCCTCCTTAACCAACCTCTGTGACAAACCAGAACAATATTTGATTTAATGCCTTGAAACATGAGAATACAACCTCTAAAACATGGATTGTCGAATAAGACGTATAGCTTCATTTTTGTTGGGTGTTTTGCTACTATTTTCCTTTAAAAAAAATACTTTATTTATATAGATTATTTCTTTTTCTTTTTATATGAACTTTTTTGGGGTTTTAAGTGTTTGGTTCAGAAATCCGTTTTTTCTAATTCTGCACTATACTCTTAGTTTTTGTTAATTAGTTGTGTCTCGTAAATATGATCTTACCACTATGACGTAAAGTGTTTGAGGATAGTCGAAAGAAAACAAATTTTCTCTTATGATGACATTTTCTTGAGTGTTAAGTGGCTAATCTTTCATCACCTTGCTTAATTATGATTTATCTCAAATGTAATTAAATTGATGTTTAATCTAGAATAGTTGTCATTGGTGTAATTTACTGCTTCTAATATAAAAAAATTGAAAAATTTAAAACCATTTATTGAGTAGGTCTATTGAAGGAACCTAGTTGCTAATTTCAGTCCTTGTTTGTCATGACAAATGTTTTGAAATTTAAGGTAGACATACTCCTATGATAAACATTTAGAAAAAATATTAGTGTGTATTACCTGGATGATTTATTTTAAAATTTTAGAGAATTTGATTGTTTCAATTTTTTTAATTTGTAGAATTTTCTTCCGACACAGAATTATCTATATATTATATTCTTATTAAATCCACATTTTAAGTAAATCAACATATATCCAACAAAATGGTATCCACTTTGTTTCAAATATATGAGCATATATGATGCTTTGTATATAACTCTTTTGCTCATGGATATCCACTTGGTAATTACTTCGTGCACCCCATTAATTTCTTCTCTCATTCCATGAAAAACCTTTCGAAAAATGTTTTCCGTAAAAGGGGAAGACATTTATTTTTCGGAAAAAAAAATTCCAAAATTGTTTTTTGTGTTTTAAAAATAAATTCCAGAATTGATAGGATGAAAGAAGAAAATGATGAGGTCCATAAAGTAATTGTCTTGGTTATTTAGCTTTCACTCCTCTTCTTTTGGTAGTTTGGGCTCATTATACAATAATTGGGGGCTTCTCCCTGCACCCCAAAGCATTTCTCCTGTACCCCAAAACTTTTTTTGTTTTCAATTTTACCCTTAAATGAAGAAAGAGAAAACACAGTAAAAAAAAATTAACTGCACTCTTACACCCAGTCAACACGAATCTGCTTTTGTTGTAGGCCTCTGCACTCCCAAAAAATGCCAAAACGGATGACAGAATCCGCTTCAAGATTTTAAATATATTTTTTAATTTTTGTTTTGTTTATTTATTATGTTTTCATATATTTTAATATATATCTAAAAATAAAGTAATATAT
>Ga0214542_1001344_pt1 | contig 50167 bp, 21 predicted proteins | sample CNSS1metaG_FD_160096 | JGI IMG/M metagenome (GOLD analysis project Ga0214542, IMG submission 160096) | Root nodule microbial communities from cowpea collected in UCLA plant growth center, Los Angeles, California, USA - CNSS1 | ecosystem: Host-associated > Plants > Roots > Nodule | place: USA... | reverse complement strand
ATATGTATGTCTTGGTATGCATTTATAAAGTATGAGATTAAATGAAATCTTGTTATGTTGAGTATGAAATGGAAAACATGACTTGTTTGATTGGTGGTGGATTGGCATGAGACTTGAATGATTGAGAAGGCATGTGAAAATTGTTGGTAAAAGAGTTTCAAGGGAAACTCTTGGTGATGGTGGTTAGTGTATACCTTGATATAGGAGATGTCTAGATAAAGGAATGTATCTTGAACTCTAATAATCGTTCACGCTCACATAGAGCAGAACGATTTATGTGGTGAGAGTGACAGGAGGTCCTAGTCTTGGGACATATTGGGCCCAAGACATTAGAGGATTAACCCTGTGTGTGGTTGGGTGATAACCCCTTGCGTCTAGACTCTATAGAGTTTAGAAGCCAACACAGGCGCATACTTCCTTTAGAATTCTATATCAAGAGTATGATCCGGATATTGAGTTAGAAAGTCTTTTAATTGTTTGTTTTCATATGTTTTGCGTGTTTGTTGCTTTGCTTATCTATAACCTGCTTTATAATTTGTTTGCTCAATAACATGTTAAATATTTTACTCTAGCTTACCCTTTCTCTTTGTGTCTGTTCTCTTCTTTGGCTTTTCCCTTTTGCGATGATCACCAAATCCTTTGTGTGAACAGATGTGGAGACTCTTGGTGATCGTGATGTTGGCGGGGAGGCTGCGATGTAGTTAGGCTTCCTATATCCTTTATTGCTCATTGTTGAGCATTTCTTCTTGTGTAGTTTTATTTTGTAGTTTCTTACTCTTTGGGCAAATTTCCAGTTTAATCTAATATGTGTTTGGATTCTTCTCATGGCATTATGTTTGTGTCTTTGAGCTTCCATTCCAGTATAATTTGGGATAACTATAAAAGGTTATTCTAATATACTTTACATCGGTGCTCTATGTTATACTATAAACATGAGGCGTTCTATAAATTAGAATTATTCTACTAAATGAGGATGTTACATTTATGGTATCAGAGCAGTTCGTCCTTAAAATGACCTGAGGGTCATGGGTTTGTGATGTCTTGTAGGCTTAAGTATTCAAGTTTATTCGAGCTTGTTTGTGGAACTAAAAGCATCAAGAACAGAAAACGTCCTGATAAAGTTATGAGGGTGCACACTCATGATTATATCCAAGATAATTTTTCCTTTCTTAAAAGGGTTGGGAAGAAGGGAATTAGAATTATCATTTGAATTTTGTCTTTTATACTTTTTTTTGTCATGTTTGTGCCTCTATTGTTTGTGTCTGGTGTCTGTGATGGGAGAGGAATGCAGATTCAAGGTCAAGCTTGACCTGTTTACCTTTTTAACGGTTGAGTAAGGCCCTTGGGATAATCTTTTGCTTCAAAGATATGAAGTGGTGGTAGGTGGTGTATCGGTGGATGAGGAAAGCTAAGTTTTAGTTTATGGGCTGAGAAGTGAAGTTGGTGTTCAGTAGTAACACTTTGGACTAAGGAAGCTGCAAGGACAGATTCTGAGATCGTATACCACAAGTTTAACAAGAGGAGTTGAGTTTAGGGGCGAGAATTAGAGAAGATATCGGCGTGTGTTCATGTAGTAAGGTTTGAGAAATCAACTTGATTTTTTTTACATCTCGATAATGTTTAAGTTCAAAGGTGGAAGTTGTTGAAAGCTTGAGGTTAAAGCTAAGGAAGCTAAAGATCATGAGGTTTATAAGGATGGCAAACCCTCTGATGGGAGGTTAAGTTGAGGCAGAATTTGGAAGAATAATAAAGCAAGAATAGAAAGTATATTCTAAGTAAGGTGGCTCACATGTGAGATAGGTTTGACCTTGGATATAAGACGAAAGATTTCGCATACCAGAAGGAGAGGCACGTCTTTAAGGGTTATTCTTGTATGGAAGAACAACCAATGATGTCAGAGCATAATGATGGAGGAGATGAAAAGAAGAGTTTTGAGTTGTTGACAAAGTGTCAACGATGGGTGATGTTAAGGTGATTAGCATGAATAATCTCATTCAAAAATACAAGTTACAAAAGTGATGCTTGGACTGATAGTCGGTTTTTCTTGGGGTCGTATACCTCTTGGTGTCGCCAATATAGTGAATGAGTCATGGTTATATGCAAGAGAGAGTAAGAATTAAGATGGTGGTTTCACAACAGTTATAGTCAAGTGAAGATTGCTCAAGTATGTGGTTTATCCTATGGTGATCAAAGGACTCAAATTCAAAGTTGATTTGAATTGTTCTCTTAGTAAGGTTGGGATATAATATCAAGGATAAATTAGTTGTTTTTCCAAGTCTCATTCCTATGGGATGTGATACCCAACAAAGTGATGTTCTTTGGTTCAAGGAGATAGGTCATTGGTTGTGTATCAAGTGAGGGACAAGTTGAAGGGTGGAGGCAGAATGTCATGTGAATCAAAATTATCTGATAAAGACAAGCGAATAATAGACGGAAAGGATCTTAGTGGTAGAAGAGTTTATAGACGTATTCTAAAGTAGATATTAGAATTTCTGCTTTGGAGTGGTGAAGTTCACTTATGCATTAGTGACTAAGGTAGAACTTGTGCTAATAATTCCTAATTGGATGATTTACACTGGGAGTGTGAAGTAAGAGAACCAAGTGAAAGCGTTGTTGGAGACATAATGGTATAGACTTAATATAATCCCTGAAATGACAGCAAGTTTAGCGGATCTTTAAAGAGAAGTTACGATGTGTCAAACCATTCAAGAAGAGTATTGACTAAGGTTGGAATGGCTAGTAGGACATACAATTTTAAAAAGGGTGGATACAATGTTGAGAAAAAGTAATGCTAAGGCTATAAAAAGGAGACTTTTAAAGAGTTTTGCAAGTTCTATAGAGTTTTTGGACGAAGGTTTCTCAATAATAATTGCTTTCTTATCATGGCAGACAGGAAAGAATAATCATTTTAAGTAAACAAATAAGTGACTTTGTGTATGGATCAGAGTAGCGCAACGGAATGGTGGCAAGCGATGCTTATGAATAGTAAGAGGTGCGTGAAAAGAACTATCTTACTCATGACCTAGTGGTCGCACAATAACTAGTTCTTTAAAAACAACAAATGTGTATGAGTTAAAAGTGTTCAATGAACATTCAGAGTTGGAAGTGTGGAGTTGCATAGAGGAAGTTGGACAAGAGAAATAGAAGACCGTTGAGTTATGGTTTCAAGTTAAGGTGGCAACCTAGAAATGAGGAAGTAAGAGTAGATGTTGCGCTAGAGAAGAGAATTCAAGATCTTAGCTTGACGAGGTAAGGGTAAGAGTTAGCGGAGAAGTTTAAGTGTTAGAGTTGGGAAGAGAAGATTTGAGGAGATTTCATTGGTCTAGTCACCTAACTAGAACTAGTGAGTTTCTAAAAAAGGTTGGGAAAAAGGATGAATCGGACAATCCTAGTTTGAGATGTATCAAAGGATTGCTAGGTACTGGTTAAACTTGTGATTTCAAGTTATGAAAAGATGTGGTCCTAAGGACACGTGGGAGAGATAACTACAAGTTAGTGGATTAGAAATGAAGATGGAGTGCTAGAATGAGTTTGGGAGCCGCGATAATTGGAATTTAGAAGTGGGGGAGCATTGTTATGGGCTTTGTTATCCAGTGGCCCAAATTAGTAAAGGAAGCATGATGTATGTGGATAACTGTGAATAAAGGTGACCAATGGTGTTGATGTTTGGCAGTAAGCCAGGTATAGCATGTGATTAAGTCGGTTGGATGGTACTTCAAGGTAGCAATAAGGTGGTGTGAATTGACAACTAACATGTTTTAATTCGAGACCTAAGTTTATGAGACTTTGGTAAAAACCTACAAAAGGTAATATAGAGCATATGGAAAAGTGAGTCAGTATATCAAATACAAATTGGTTGGTGGGACATAAAGGATCCTTCAAGCTTTAGGTTTGAAGTTGAGAAGTTTCTTTGGGAGCAGTGGCTCAACCAAACTACATTATTTAACACCATATCACATAGCAGAGAGGTAATAATTCCAATTAGTTATCGTGTGGAGGTCGATCAGTCTTGTCAAGGTCATCTAGGATTGGAGGACGGGTGACTCTACATGGGAGTTAGAGGAGGACATGAGGAAGTCATATAATTTTCGAGGTCAAAAATTTTTGTTGTTGGGAAGATTGTAAGCCCCATTTTTTTTCAGCTTAATAAGTGATTTGGGCCTGGACTTTTCGTGGGCCAAAGGCTAGCCAATTAGGGGGACCCAATACCCCTTTCCAGCCCCTAACCCCTTTCATTCTATCTCATTTCCAGAAATCAGCTCTCTCCCCCTCTCTTTTCTCCACCAAAGTGCTCTGCTAGGATTTTTAGCAAGCATTCTCTATGGGCTAAGTTACGAGTTCCTTCCAAGTAAGTAATCCCCTCAGTCTTTGTTTCACTTCGTCTTTTAGCTCATAAGCTTTGGTTTCACCTAAGTCTTGACCTTGGTCTTATTTTTGTCCCCTTATACTTCTGTTTTCAGCTTCCTAAGCTGCTTGGTCACTGTTGCTCCTCTACTAAACATCCTATTCGTAGCTTTCAGTTTAAAAAGGTAAGGGAAGCTAGGTTCTTTTTCGCGTTTTTGAAATATGTGGTTTGTTTTCGTTTCTGTTTTATGGTTAAATGATTAGAAAATGTTATTTTTGGTATATTTCTGAGTTAGGGGTTCAAATATTCATGAAACTGTGATGTTTGACATCATTTCTCATATTCTGATATGTCGCACAGTCACTGGGCGAGTTCCTTGGCTCACTGGGCGACTGTGTATTTTTCTGATATGCGCACTTTTAGTAAAATTGACTTTCTTGACTCATTAACTGTTGGATTGAGCTCAAATTTTGACATTTGGTTCATAACATGCTATTTTATGGTTTGACTGGTTGGATCGTCGATTAGATGTCTGTAGCTTGAGAAATGTGTTACGCATTACTGCAGGGATTTTGGTTTTGTGATAATAAATTTTCTTAGGAATTTTGGTGTAAGAACTATGGTTGTGTGTTGTGCTTGATTGTATGGAATTGGAGGTACTTAAATGTTGGCACTCATTTATTTGGGATGAATACTATTTTGTGATATTTGTATGTCTTGGTATGCATTTATAAAGTATGAGATTAAATGAAATCTTGTTATGTTGAGTATGAAATGAAAAATATGACTTGTTTGATTGGTGGTGGATTGGCATGAGACTTGAATGATTGAGATGACATGTGAAAATAGTTGGTAAAAGAGTTTCAAGGGAAACTCTTGGTGATGGTGGTTAGTGTATACCTTGATATAGGAGATGTCTAGATAAAGGAATGTATCTTGAACTCTAATAATCGTTCACGCTCACATAGAGCAGAACGATTTATGTGATGAGAGTGACAGGAGGTCCTAGTCTTGGGACATATTGGGCCCAAGACATTAGAGGATTAACCATGTGTGTGGTTAGGTGATAACCCCTTGCGTCTAGACTCTACAGAGTTTAGAAGCCAACACAGGCGCATACTTCCTTTAAAATTCTATATCAAGAGTATGATCCGGATATTGAGTTAGAAAGTCTTTTAATTGTTTGCTTTCATATGTTTTGCGTGCTTGTTGCTTTTCTTGTCTATAACCTGCTTTATAATTTGTTTGCTCAATAACATGTTAAATATTTTACTCTGGCTTACCCTTTCTCTTTGTGTCTGTTCTCTTCTTTGGCTTTTTCCTTTTGCGATGATCACCAAATCCTTTGTGTGAACAGATGTGGAGACTCTTGGTGATCGTGATGTTGGCGGGGAGGCTGCGATGTAGTTAGGCTTCCTTGATCCTTTATTGCTCATTGTTGAGCATTTCTTCTTGTGTAGTTTTATTTTGTAGTTTCTTACTCTTTGAGCAAATTTCCAGTTTAATCTAATATGTGTTTGGATTCTTCTTATGACATTATGTTTGTGTCTTTGAGCTTCCATTCCAGTATAATTTGGGATAACTGTAAAAGGTTAATTCTAATATACTCTACGTCGGTGCTCTATGTTATACTATAAACATGAGGCGTTCTATAAATTAGAATTATTCTACTAAATTGAGATGTTACACTATATAATTGTGCATTCAAATCTATGTGTGCAATAAGATGTATCTATGCCATATTTTTTTTTATAATGTGTCTTTAGATTTTATTCGTTTCGAGTTATTTTTCTCTGTTTATTGTTGAATTTAGTCTTTCTATTTATGCTTTAATTTTGGTCCTCTCTAAATTGAATTGAATTGTTCTTGTAATTACTAATCCAAATTGAGTCAGGTTGTTGAAGTTCATGAGATTTCTAATGTTTTTTTTACTTTTGTAATACTTGTTTGCTCCTATAAAATTATTTAAAAACGTTTGAGTGTTTTTGTAAATATTAAAATGTTTAAGGAGTTGTTACCGATATAAAATACTAAAAGGAGAAAAATACTGGGCAAAAGTAGAAAAGAAGAGAATATAAAGGCTACAATACATTATACATATATGAAAAGTTTAGAGGTCAAAGTGTAAAAAGCTTAAAATATAATAACAAGTTAGGGCTTAAATATGTTTCTTCTCTATAATAAATTGTTAGATTTTATTTTTAATTTTTTCTTTCTTAATAAATTTTATATTCTGTTTTTTATATCTAAAAATTTAGATGGTATTTTGAACAATAAAATAAAATTATATGAATGGCCCTTTTAGAAACTAATAATAAAATAAAATGATTATTATAGGACGAAAAGGTTCAAACAATTTAGGGGAAAAATTGTAAAATATGATCATTTTATTAAAGATAAAAAGCAAATTTAACCCAAAAAAGTTAAAGTTGATTAAAAAAATGAAAATCATTTGCCTTTGATCTTGTTATACTTGTCTCTTGTAGTTTTTGTCTTTCCTTCCTTGACATTTTTTTAATTTAATAAATTTCATATATTTTAACTTATTTTTTATCTTTCAAAAATTTTAGTTTTTAAAATTTTTTTTATCAAACTCTTTAATATTTATTGGTTGATTATTATTTTTATCTGTAAACTATACTCTAATTTTAGTTTTAATCTCTATTTCAAAATTTGATCTGGTTCCTTATATTTAAAAAATATATTATTTACCTAATGTGATGTTTACGCATATTTTTATGTGTCAAACAGGATAACCATCATTTTTTAACACATGATACTATTTTTAATTGAACTTTTATAGATGTGTTCAAGACAAAAATTCAATATCACAAATTTCCATCTCCACCTCCCATCACTACCATACACCACACTCCACCGCCAACCCTTATACCACCACCACCTTCATCTTCCACCATTCACACAATTATCACAAAAACACATAGCACCAATTATCATATTCACCTTCATTTATACACTTCACGCATACAGCGAAAACATTTCCAACGTTCCAAACACCTCCATTCATCCTCCAAGCCACTCCACCTTCACTCTCCAAATTCTGAAAACACCACAACTCTTCCTTTTCAACCTCTCAATCAACCCATTTTCATCATCCAATTTCTTTATTACAATCACCATCAACACGCCCAACACTCATTCCATCTTCCCCAATTCATATGCCAAACGCCACACACACAAATTAACCCATCACACATATGAAACACACATCCTACATGCATCTTATTCATCACTTCCAATCTCAATAGAAAACATAGTAAATGCCAACATAGAAGCACTCAATTGTTAGAAATTTTATTTTTAGTGTGGGCTATGCATATTATTTATACTACTTATTTACATTTAGTTGGACTGAATAGAACTAATCTAATTTTAACAGGTCTTTAGACTACCAGTGGTGAAACTGATATGGGCTTAAATAAGTGGAAACAAATTTTGGCCCGTAAGGGGTTAATGGAGACGCTAACCGGATTAAAATCAAAAGGATGATCATGATATGCCAAATTAGAAACATATGTCTCTTTTTCTCCTCAAAAGAATATCAAGTCCTATTAAGGAATTTAGTAATTTGGCTGAGGAAGATCATTGCACCAAAAGACTATTTCGGTACAACCTTTAGTTAATACCAATCTCAACAAAAAACAAAATACATGTCAACAGAGAAGCACTCAATTGTTAGAAATTTTATTTTTTAATGTGGGCTATACATATTATTTAAAGCATTTATATTAGTTATTTACATCTAGTTAGGCTCAATAAAAGTGATCTAATTTTAGTAGGTATTTAGACTACTAGGTGAAACTGATATGAGCTTAAATAAGTAGGAAGCATATTTGGTGTGTAAGGGGTTAATGTTAATCCTAAATAGGTTTAAAATCAAAAGGATGATCATGGTCCCCAAGATACCAAATTAGAAACATATGTCTCTCTGTCTCCCTATAGTAGAAGAATATCAAGTCCTATTGAGGAATTTAGTAATTTGGCTAAGAATTGCACCAAAAGAGTATTCTACTACAAACTTTAGTTAATACCAAAATGGAGACGGGTATGTTTTAGAACACAAAAGATATTGATAATTTGATGCAATGATTGTTTGTCTTTTACTGATAATAAATATAGATTAGAAAGATTATTGTAACATAGTTTGTGTACAAAATAAGATTGCATACAAAATCATAAAGTTTATTCCAACAACTCAATCACAACACTTGGTAACCAAAGCAACCAAACCAAAAAACCAAAACTGATTAAGAAGGAGGAGAAGAAGATTGAGCACTTGAGGAAAGGAAGAGTGGTTGCATTAGTGGTATTTGTGGTTGTCGTTGTGCTTGAGCAAGCACTCTTACAAGGGAGGACCTTGCATATGACGAAGGGGAGCCACAGTTTTTTAATTTTATTTTTATATATATTTTAAAATTATATTTATATATTATTATATAAAGTTATATATATATATATATATTATATTTTTATTATTTAAAAAATAAAATAAAGATAAAATAAAAGTTAATTTGATGGACATTGGTTAATAAATAGATTATGATTCTCCCATTACGATATTTCTCCCAAATTAGTATGAACCTTAATTATAATTTTAGGGATTCATTTATGAAATTGGCATCAACTCTAATTATATTTTCTCCAAATTCCAAATTATAAAATCTAGGGATTCTGTGTTTTTGGTCACTGCATATGATAAAATTTGTAAAATTTTATGAATGTATTTTAGGTTGCATTACGAATATTGTTGCACGTAATGAATTAGTTGAATAATCTTGAATTGGAATAGATATTAGAATATCCATGTTACATAAATTCAATGAATTAGTAATTAAAAAGTGTGAATCACAATGTCAAAATGGTTTAAATACAGGAAATGGAGATTTTTTTTAATCAAAAAAATAATTTATATATACAAATTTAATTTGGCACCCTCTAGATTTTTTTCCAAGTTCCGCCAATGCACTCTTAATTCAATCGATAGAAGAAAACACCGCAGTTGGGTGGTGCTCATGCAAGGTGATAAAGAAAACAAGGAAACCCTGTTGCAATTCGCGTCGGAGAAAGAAAATGAGGTCATCAACGACAACTTCGACGAATGATGCAGTGGCGAGCGGCAAAGCCTCACAAACTTTTCATGAGTGAATCCCAATTTTGAACTCGGGAACAAGAAGAAAGTAGGCTCAAAGTCGTGCTCGTGGCTGCAAGCATCTACGTTGGCCTTGGTTGTTACGGAGAAGAGAAGGACAATAACGTTTCAAGCTCATATTGTAAGGCCCTGTTCTTTTTTTTCTGCCTTACGTAAAGGGGTTGCCCCAAATCTGATGGGCCTAAGAGCTGGCCCAAAGGTTAAAGCTGAGTCCAGGCTGCCCTAACGCTCACACTTTCTTCATTCTAAGATTCGCAGTCGCCTTCCTCTCCACTGTACCGCTAGAGCTCTACTAGGGTTTGTTTCCCACCTCGAACCAGTCCGCCCAAAAGCTCAAGTAGTGATTTCTACTTCACGTAAGTGATCCTAAACCTACTGTATTTACTTCCTAAAGCTGTTATTCGTATTTCACCGTCTAGAGTTCGAACTAATTTCGTTCTTCCCACTGTTCTGCTATTCCGCCAGTTCTGCAAGTCCATCACTAGAGCTGCTGTGCTCCGAGGTCCCGTGTCGAAGTTCTGTTAGCCCTTTTTCCAGGTACGAAAAGTTAGGGTTGAGTTTAAGTTGTTTGTTTTCTGCCGTTCTTGAGCTTGCGAAATGTTTGTGTGATTTGTTGGCCTGAATGATGGATCTGTTGCAGGTGAGACTAGGACGAGAACTGGTGATCTCGCCTAGGCGAGTCTGGCGGAGGCTCGCCCAAACCCTTTTCGCGAAAGGTCGCCCAGGCGACCTGCTCTTTATTTTTTGAGCGAACGAACCACTCGCCCAGGCGAGAGGGATCTCGCCTAAGCGAGATCCCGCAGTGGTTCCTATTTCCTGTTTCGAGCCCTCGCCTAGGCGGAGGGGGACTCGCCTGAGCGAGACTGTCTCGCCTGAGCGAGGCCCTTCAGCCTGAGCGAGGCCCTTCAGCCTGAGCGAAGGGCTAAGCGAGACAGTATGTGGTTTGGTTGCTTGGTTGCCCTTGGATGAGTGGTAATTGCTTGGGTATGCTTGTTACGTTGAGACCTATGTATATATATATATATATATATATATATATATATATATATATATATATATATATATGTAATTAGGATGGATTGCCATGTATGTGTGACATAATTCTTGAATGGTATGATGGTTATTGGGAAGTTCGGCATGTGAAATAAATGAGTGAGTTGGTATTTGTGGGACATGATATTGATATGAGATGAGGCCCTATACTCATGGGGTGGCGATGATCAATGGTGTGGATTCAACATGTGATACGAATGAGATGTTATTTTTCAGAGGTTGAACATGGGATTATGAGCATGATTGGTATTCTCCTATTGTTGATTTATGACTGTTGGGTCCGTGTCAGTGCGTAAGTCCTTGGGATCTCTAGGTGAGATTCCCAGGGTCGCGCTTCAGTGGTCGGGACGTAATTCCATGGCCCCTGTTAGTGGGTGTCCATGGTGGTGCCCCATCTGTATGACTAGGTAAGGATTCAAGTTAAGGTTGCATCCTGACACTCTAAGGAGTCAGTTAGTCTCACTTAGAGCGGAGTGACTCTTGTGGTGAGAATAGTAGGAGGCCCAAAATTCATTAAGGGCTAACCTTGTGGTGAGGGAAATTTGATTTATTGTAACACTTGTAACACATAGCTCGGGGGTGAGCAGCTCGGGGGTGAGCAGAGGTATCCACCATAAGTGCAAGCATCCGCCGAATCCGACCAGGTTATACGTATCCGGATGAGTCGAGTCGCGTCATAGTGTATTGATTGAAAGTCATAACATGCTTGGTTGTTGTATGAGTATTGAATGGTGAATATATATTTGACTGTATGATGAGAATGTTGTTGGCTCTAGCTTACCCTGTTTGTTGTATGATTGTCTTGTATGTGGCTATTCTTTCTTGCGATGATCATCAATTTAATTGATGGGAGCAGATGGGCGAGGTTCCCGCGGTCAACAAGGAAATGACGATTCCGCTGCTTAGCCATCTGGGCTGGATTTTATATTTCTTTCCTTCATGATTTTCGTTAGGGCTATGGCCCACGTATCGTTTTACACCTTGCTACCCTTTCTCTTTTGTCAGAATTTTATTTAGTTGTCCTTTGGCATCGTGGTGTGTCCGGTTTGTAGGGGTTGGGTTAAGGACCCCAAGACTACGCTACATTGTTATCTTTGTGTGATGTTTCCTTTAATTTTGCATTTTAAATTAAATGGGGTGTTACACATATGGTGGAATAGAAAAAGCAAGATGAAGAATGAGGTGAGAATGGAGAAGATAAGAAAGTGTTACGGATTGACAAGTGTACCAAATCGTACAAGTAATAAAGTGAAACATCCAAGTATTGTTTCTTAAGAGACTTGTGAAACACTTGGCAACTCTTGCAATTTATAACTCAATTAGACAATAAATCTCACAAAAACAAAAATAAAACTCTTTTTGTATTTTTATATTTTTATCAAACATATGGTGTGCAAAAATATATGATGAAGGCTTCACTGGGATTGAGTTTCATGATTCAATTCAAAGAAAAAACACCAACAATATTATTCTAATCAGTGGCGAATTTTGATCAAAAGTGTTGGAGGGGTCAAAATAATATACTCAAAATGTATATATTTAATCATTGTCACTAATATAAATATAACAAAAATATGTATAATTTAGTATTGAAATTTCTTTGTATGTTTAAGTTGTATTTGATATGAATCTCTTTTACTGGATATTTTCATATTTGAGAACATTTGCCTTGAATAAGTTCCAAAGAATTAATATGAAACTTTCCACCTATAGTTATTTGAATATTAAAAAATGTTTATTTAATTCAACAATTGGATTTTTAGTATCATGTTTAAAAGAAATGAATCAATTATTTTATTTTTCATCAATATACCTATTTAAAAAAATTAAGACTAAAAAATAATTTATCCGAAAATTGAGAGACGTAATTACTAAAAGAAAAATATATGATAATCAAGTCACATTTAAGAAGTGGTTATGAAAAATCATATAGGACATAACTTTTCTTTCTATATTAATTAAAAAAATAAATATACAAAAAACTCATGAAATGACAACAAAAGTACTAAATATCAAACTAATATTTATACTTTATTATCAATAAACAAGAGAGGGTTACTTTTTATCTTGTTATCATAAATAATGGGAGAGCCATATGAAAAATGAAAATCCAGATAATGAATTTGTATCAAACTTTCTATTCTTTTAAAAATAAATAAAAGGAGATATGCAAGAGTAGAAGATGAATACAATATGTGAAAAACTTAAAAAACGATAAAAAAAACAACAAAAAATATCTTCATAAAATTTATTATTCTTATTATATTTAATTTTATATTTTATTATTTATTAACATTAAATATTATATTTTGTAAAAGAATAAAAATCTATCTAAAAAATTTATTAACATATATTTAAAAGAAAAAATTAAAAATTTGGGAGGGACATGGCCCCCCTATAACACTTCTATAATCTGCCCCTTATTCTAATTTCTACTCTAGCATTCACACCTTATATAACAAGTCATAATGTTTCAGCGACAAATCTAAACTTGAATAATAAAAACTCTAATGTCTTAGAAATTTTTATTATAAGTTTGCATTAATGATCAAAATTCTAATGTTATGAATGACCAATGATGTACTCTATATCTAGATGCAATATCATGTTCAATAATTGCAGACCTACAAATATGCGATCAATAATTATCATGCAGTTAAAACAACCATATAATACCAGAGTAATGGAAAAGAATTATATTGAATAATGAAATTCACAAAGAGTTAAGAATACATCACAAAGAATTATTGCCTCATGTTAAGGTGTTTCAATTCTCACTCTCTTTGTTATGCAAAGGAGAAGAAAAAGGAGAGGAGTGGTAAGGTGTTTAGTTGTTAGATATAAGGGAACATAGGGAAAAGATTATGGACAAGAGTGGAAGAACTTGTGGATTCAACTTCCCGTTAACAAAAACTAAAAACTAACATTTGTCGATAAATTATTTATAATATTTATTAAAATTATTGAACGTAAGAGATAAAAATATATAAAATATTAAAATAATATATTTATGAGTCATTTTCTTGTATATTATTTTTCTTATATTTTTTCTATTTAATTTAACTCATTTTGAATTTTTAATATTTTAAAAATATATTTAAAATAAATTTAAATAATTTTGATTTTTGTAATTAAAAAATATTATAGATTATTTATTTTAAAATATATTTTTAAATTTATTATACAGTATCACATGAAGTGCACTTAGAAAAACCCTGACCCTCTCATATAATCTTGGGTTATTAATTATGGGCCAAAGTAAAATAAAAAGGAAATTTATTCGGGCATCTTCATACTTTGTTAAATTCTAATTATACCCATCTTGTAATTATAATTTTGATTGTAAAACTATAAACATTTCAAGTTATATAATTTATAATACAAAATTATATTCTAGATCGTCCAATTCGTAATATAAATTTATAAGATAATTCAGAATGAAAAATTACATTTGAGATTGCATGATTTGTAATGCAAATTTAAAATATAATTTGTAATACAAATTACATTCCAACTTATACAATTAAATAATCAATCTAAAACACAACTTAAATTTTGAATTGCACAATCTGTTATACAAATTTACTTTGTGAATTATATACTTTATGATATAAATTTATAAAGTATGCATTGAAGTTACGGTGGAGAAATGGAACAAAGAGAAGTGCAGCGAGAGACTCCAAAAACGCAAAAGCAAGGGTGAATTTGTTTGTCTTCTTTGGTCAAACTTATGGGAAAATCAATTTTTGCCCAAAAGCGATGAATTTAGATGAACAATGTCTATTGGGAAACTTTAAGAAGAAGCTCCTTTGAAAATTTTCTTTCAATATTAAGAGAAAATGTCATGCCTATAGGTGTAGGAACTGAGAATTGTTATAAGATTATTACCCAACGCATATGCATTTGTGAAGTTGTTTGTGGGGAACTGATAATTGAGAGAAGGGAGAAATATCAGGGTTTGTAATATTTTCTAATCAAGGGTAGAAATATGAAGGTTCAGGAAAAAATATAGGGGTGTAGGAAGAAAGACCCAAATGGAAAAGGGAATTGGGCTAAGAGAATGAAGTTGAGCTTTTTTCTTCATGCACTCTATTATTATTAATTGTACCTCCATAATAATAGAAAAAGATAAAATTTATCCCTCCTCACTGCTGTCATAATGTCATTCCACTGTCATTATTATTGTTGCATGTTCATTGTCTATTACACTTTTTGAGAAGACGAGGAAAAAGAAGAAAAAAAATTAGAAGAAACTCGTTCTGAAGAGCTTATTTAAGATATTATCATATATGTCATAGAAAGTTGGTTTTAGAAAGGTCGTTTCTAAACACATAAAATAAATATGTTATGAAAAGCTTGTTCTAAAAAGTTTGTTTAGGAAAATATGACAAATGTTTTGAAAATTTTATTATAGAAATTATATTCCAAAAAACTATGTTCTAAAATGTATTTTATGTGCTTCAAAAAGACATATTTTGAAAATTCTACTTTAAAAATTATGTTCTAACATTTATATCAGAAAAATCCGAAAATTTTATTTTAGAAAAATTTCAGAACAGATAATTCAAAACTTACTTTTACAAAACATAAAATAATCATTTTAGAAATAATAGGGTTGCAATTAAAAATTATGAAGTTCAAGAAAAAGAAAATTAAAGAGAAAATTTTAATTTTAATCTATTTCTAAAATGTCAAGTTGGTTATTCAACACCAATAAAGCAAACCATATTTGTTAATGCTTCAATTTTGATAAAAAAAAATTTAATCTATTTTAAAAAATTTATCAAAAGTTATTAAATTGTTTCAATGTTTCAACATTTAAAACTACATTAAGACTAAAAAGTTTTAAAAACTAACTTTATATGAATGAAATGTGAAACAAAGAATAATTAGTTAACTTTAATTTTAGTTGAAACATTCACACGGAACAAAATGAACAAAAAAGAAGACAAACAATACTACCCGCGTTAAATTATTAGAATAAAAATTATACGAAATAAAAATCTTAATAACAAATGAAAATTATTTTAAAAATTATTTTATTTATTAAAAAATGTTGGTTATCGGTATGTTTTTAGTCTTAGTTACATTAACAAAACAAATTATATTTACTGACGCTTCAATTTTAATAAAAACTGTTTTAAGAAATTTAACAAAAATTATTAAATTGTATCAATTTTTTAAAATTTAAAATTAAATTAAAATTAAGAAAATTTAAAAACTAACTTGACATGAACAAAATAAAAGACAAAGAATAATTAATTAACTTTAATTTTATTGGTAATGTTCAGACGGAACAAAAAGAAATAAAAATGAAAACTATTTTAAATTTGAAAAAGAGGAAAAGTATTGATGGTATCATTTATGCATGATATAAAGTATAACAATCAATAAAGTTTATGTAATGTTTTTCATATTTTTGTTTTATTTATCTTTAATGTTATGAGCAGGTGTTCTTGACGAAGAGTTATTTTTTTTCTTTATTTACTAATCTTTTTAAATAAATGAAATGAGAATGTGAAATTAATCATGGATAAAATAAAAAATTAAATATATTTTTATCTTTTGATCTTAAGTAAAAATAAAAGTTAGTTTATTTTTAAAATTTTAAACAAATTTAATCTTTTATGTTTAAAAGTGTATAAATTTAATTATTTAAAAGTAAATTTTGTTACGAGTGGTTGATGTTTCAAATTCATATATAATTCATATATTATAATGATATACATAATTCAAATTTTATAATATTATATATATATATATATATATATATATATATATATATTATATCAAATAAATTTAATAAAATTATTAAAATAATTAAATTTACAAAATTTTTATAGTGAAAAATTTGTAGTGAAAGAATAAATTATCTCAAAATTTTAAAGGAAACTATTTCTTAATTTGACTACAAGTTAAAAGAAAAAAAAATATTTAATCCAAAAGAAAATTAAGAAAGCATGCAATTATTTAATAAATATAAAAGATGTCTACTTTTATTAATGTAAGGAACGTCGACTGTTGGACCTATATTTCCACCGTTTGTTGATAAAACAAATAAAATGAAGGGAAAGAAATATACAGAATTGAAAACTATTTAATAAATCGCAGGAAAATAATGGTACCAGTGAACTTGTGGCGCAGATGAGCCATTTTCGTCGTTATATTATCCATCTCTGAATCAACTGTATAATTCGGAACCAGTTATCGTCGAACCATCTGCGAAGGTAGGTATGTTCCAATGCGATTAACTTTTCTTGCTAAGTTTCCAATTTGATTACTGCTTCTGAGAATGTTAGTGTTTGTAATTTTAGTTTTATCTTTATTTCATTCATTTATTTGTTTTCAATTGTTAAATTCGTTGTGTGGCTTGCTACGCATATTTTTTGCATTTTGTGATTGTGGGGTTATGAATTACCATATTGCTATTTGGTTGGAATTGAACTATTCTGTGTTTTTAGAAAGAGGGACTTAGGTTAGGACTTGGATTTGGGTTTTTCCAAAAAGTATAATTATGATTCTGTCTCACTCATTATTATTTTTGTTCTTGCTATAGGAGTTTATGGGAGCGAGCTTTTGAACCTCTGTTCTGTCTTCTGAGTAATTGTGAGACGTTGCATTAGGCATAATTTTTTCCCGTCTTTTTCATATTAATGATTTATTAGGAGGAAAAGACGAGGATTATAAGTTATAACCTTGATTCCACATTCAAGAAATCACTAATGTGCGTGAGAGTACTATGAGTTATCTCATGCCACCTGCCACCCTTAGAAATGGCTAATACTCAAACCAGTTTTGTTTATTTCTGATGTAAATGCTTATGGTAGACTAATTTTCTTTTTATGCCAACCTTCAGTTCAAAAACATTTTAATGGTGAATAGTGGAACCTATGTTGACAAGTTGTTTTTGAAGAAAGTGTTCACTAATAATATAAAGTAGTTGCCTCTGTTGATTTTTGAGTTGGGGGAGTTGAAACAGAACGAAAGAAACTAGGAAAATTTTGTCTGAGAATCATGATATGTTATGTAAAAAAAGTTATCTACATTATACTAACTTCTTTTGTAAAACCAAAAGTCCTGGTAGTGTTGCCTTGGAGATGAAAAAAGCAGCATAAATATGTAAGCCAAGAAACTGTTCCCTTGATTTATAGACTGTGTGGTTAATGCTTGTTGCTCAGTTTAGCAACGAGAGGTAGTTGAAGGTGTCAGTTACAATACGAGTTGTATGTAATGACTTTGGAACCAGAAGCTACAGTATTGTTACTGAAACTGGTTAGTGGGCTTATTGACTGCGATATTAAACTGTATGAGAATTTTTTCCAGCAGACAGATTCAATTGTTGGGTCAAGGAGAGGAATAGTTGGTTTTAACATTTTATGCATGGTTGACACTGTCCATACAAGGTCACTCTGTATCAACTATGTTTATAACTATAGAGATCAACTTCCACGGTTGAGGCAATGCACTCTCATGTGTTTCTTCATTACCATGTCTTTCATAAACCAATTTGCGATAATTTTGGATGTTCTATGTTGTTGTATGTTTCCTAAACTTTGTAAAATTATTAAATTTGTGGTTATTAACTTTTCTGCATTTGATACTGTAATTTCAAATATGCACCTTTTAGTAATTTCATCAAAGAGAAGCTTTTGTTAAAAAATCTCCTAGCAGAACTTATCATTTACGTACTCATGCAAGAGTACATCCAAGCCCAAAACAACTTGTTGAGAAGTAGCTTTTAACATTAATGCTTTTATGATAAGCACGTTTCCTGTATGTACTTGACCGAAACAATTCATTCAAAACAGGACCAAAGAAATTTTAGTGCTGCTTGCTGCTTCTGCTCTTCACAAGCTTTATTTATGAGCACATGCTAACTAAACATGTCGATTTCAGTGTTTAATAACTGCAGTATACATCACCTCAGCTAGTTACACTCAAATACCTTGTGCAACTCATATTTTTCAAAAATCTTCATTCAGGTTAATTTGTCATGGGAAACAAATTTGTCAGGGGAGACAAACCGGAGAAGCAAGAAAAGAATGACATAATATTACTTAAAATTGTTCCTCCAGTGGACCAGACATATGTTAAATGGCTTGCCAAAGACCTTGCAAGAATTCACAGCTTTACTCCCAAACGTGCTCGCCCAGTGCAGCCGCCAGATCATTATGTAGAATATATGAAGTTAAATGGATGGTTGGATGTGGATTTGGATGATCCTGATCTTGCCCATTTGTTCAAGTAGACGAATTCTGTATAACATATAGACAATTAGCGTGACTTTATAGCTGCATTAAGATAATATTAAATTGTTCAGTTAGCAAGAAAAATGGTAGACATGTTGTTTTTGTTATTGTAGATGGTTGTATTCCGAAACACTAGTGTTGATCACAACTGAAACATGCTATATTTTATACAATAGAATTTTTTGTTCGATCATGTTCTATTGTTCTTAATATCATGTGTGCTGGCAATGTGATTTGTCACATTAGGAAGTTTATCAACATTTGTAATAGCCATGTAATGATATGAACATTCTCTTCTCTGACCGAGTTCTTAAAATTTTGCAAATGAATTGCAAGGATAGGATTTGGGTTGTTTCTTCCTGCACCCATCAAATTTTTTCATGCACCCATCAAATTTCTTAGATAAGAGCAAAATAAAATAAAACCAAATACAATTAAACGATACAAACAATACGCACGTCTTGTATATGTAGCATTAATCAAAAGTGAAATATGTACTCATCGTTCCAATTGGTAAGATCGAAAACAATTAATTGAGTGATCTCCCTTGAACTTATCGTGTGCTACTCAACTACTCAAGAAAGGTTTCATTAAATGGTGTAAGAAATCATGTGCTATTCAATGTTACATTAAGATGAAACCGCTTTGGCCCGTCTCATCTCTCTAATTGACGAGTAAAGATAAATCGAGACAGGTTGGTTCAATGATTCGTTAACTTACTTTTTTAATTTAAAATCAAAATAAAAATCACAACACAATACAATACTTAGGGTAAACTAATGAAATTTTAATCATTTATATGCTCAAACAACATATTAATTCATCCATCTAGTATATAACATAATATCATTCAATCACAACTACTATTCATTAAGACACTAACATGACCTAGACTCAATTCTAAAATATTTATGCATTTAGTTGAATATTTATGAAGTCTTGCACTTGTCATGTAACCTGGCAGTACAATATCACGATCGGACCAAATTTACCAATTCTAAAATTATTCTTTCATGATAAGGTTAACTCACTATAACATTGTCAGCATGGTCAACATGGTGTTCCCTTAATTACTAATCCTGTTATAGGAATCTCCTTCAACTCTTGTCACCTAAATTTCATTCTCTACATGAGTTTAGAAGAGTTAGAATGACTTCACCCTCTAAAAAATAATGAGTATAAACATATATTTATTACCCATGTTAAGTCCGAAATGATCTCGATAAATTTGTCTAAAATGACCTCAAAGTACTTAGTTATCATAGTTCAATGTCATCAAATTTTATGATTCGTAACGATATCTAAAAATTATTCACTTATATGTTCTTTCTAAACAAATTTTATTATAAAAATAAATAATTTCATTTTTTTATCAAATAATAATTATTTCGGAACGTTACAAACATTATTTCCCATAAACGGATGATAATTACTAAAAATTAAACTAAAGACATTAATTGTTAATAAAATATAAAAAAAATAGTAAAATTAAATTTTTATTCTATATCTGTAATTTTTGTTACTAAAAAAAGTATAAGAGAAATAAAGAAAATTAGAAGTTTGATTTTGGTTGTTGTCACAATCAGAGGCAACCGAGTTTGAAAAGAGTAAGTTGCAGGTGCTTTGGATTGAGACGTCCCAATGCAATGACTCGGATCCTACTCACTCTCCACATCTTACTTCAACAACACATACAACATTCCAAATTCTAACACGTTACATTTTTATTATTATTTTTTATATTATTACCATTTAGTTCAAACCGCGTGAGGTGACTCTGCTCAGAATTCAATGTGATTGCGACCTTCATCACAAATTACCTTCCTGCATATATAAGTCTTGCACTTTCGCTCTGTTTTTCACGTCTCAATTGTTTCATATACACATAACCTCTCAACAATTTTTTCGTATCTCTCATTACCAATCCCAGATAGATCAATATGGCTTCAAAAGATGGTAACGATTCACCATTTTTTTTTCTCTTGTTCAATGTTTTTGCTTTCTTATTTGCACAGACTGAATTCATATCTGGGATGCAAAACAGGTGCAGTTATCGTTATCATGGGTGTCAGTGGCGCTGGAAAGACGTAAGCTTCTTCTTTTTCTTTTTTACACATTTTGTTGTTATGGTGGTGCTGTTTTCATATTCAGTTTTCATTTTTGGATTACATTAAAATTTTTTACTAATTTTCAATCTGTTTGATGTTTTCGTATATTTGTTTTCCCGAGAATCACTGAACATTCTTTTTTTTTCTCTGTTTTTTGTTATAAATCTTTGGGGATCAGAAATAAATTGACATTAGAATGTGAAAGACAGCATCAATCAGAAGGCATGAAAGTGTTTATGTATACAAACTTATAGAAAGAGATGATCATTGTTGAATATTTCTGTTGCTAGTGATTGGTTAACACTTTTTATTGGTTATGTGTTTACAGAACAATAGGTCGGAGGCTGGAGAAAGAAATACAGTATAAGTATCTTGATGCTGATGATTTTCACTCTGAATTAAACAAAGGTGTGTGTGTGGTTTACGCACAAGGACTGTTTCTATCTGTTTTCTCATTTCTTTTCTCATTTTGTTTTGTTTTCATCTCATTTCTTCCAATACAACAGAAAAGATGAGAAAGGGAATCCCACTCACAGATGAAGACAGGATGCCATGGCTTGAAGCACTACGTGATGTCATAAATGAATACTTGGATAATGAAAAGGGTCTGATTCTTGGTTGTTCTGCTTTGAAGAATCAATATAGAGAAATGCTTAGATCAGGTTACCCTGCTTATAAATGGGGGACTTATGCAAGTCCTGTTAAATTCATTTTGTTGGATGCTCCTGCTGAAGTGCTGAGTGTTCGAGTTAGTGCCAGAGCTGCAGAAGGAAAACATTATATGCCTGCATCACTTCTGCAATCTCAGTTAGATTTGCTAAAGATTGATGACTGCGAAGGAATACTTAAAGTTGATGCTACTTTGACACCTCAAGCCATTGTCAACACCATTCTAAACATGCTCCACTTTCAGGGCTGTTTCCATCGTGATTGTATTGAGTTTCATTGATAAAATGAATCTCTAATAATTTCATGGTTTCAACTATAGTTTGTACAAATAAAAGGAGGAATTTGATTATGGCTGAAGAAAAGGGGAAAGAGAATGGTTTAGAGCAGGATAGGCTATAGAGAAAAAAGGGCTAAGCTGTACATATGATATTCTTATTGGTTGATGCTATTCTATTTGTTTTTCACCATATATCGAATATAAGAAAATTCCCAGTTTAAACAGATCCTAGTTTTGCAATTGGATTTGTTTTCTTGTTATCCTTTAATTAAACTTTAATGATGTGGTGACTGTACAAACTAAAACACAGAATAATTTGAATCAGAATTTGGTTTTGTTCGTCTTCGCAAGAATGAATCGGATGTATTGAATTTCAAGATTGGCCAGACTGGATAATAATTAATATTGAAATTTGGTGAGGAGTGTCGACCATGGTTGACATCTGGAAAAAGAAAACTGACTTGACTGATTTTTGTGCTGCCATGTTGCCTGAGAATTTGGTATAGGAAAGAATCCATAGCATGCGCATGAGAGTGACAAGACAATCATTAACTATGTTGTCTCGTTACCAGGCTTACCTTAAATTATCTGCAACTTGTTCCAAAGGTGACTTTAGTAAAACATAAGTTGGGCAGCCATTGTGATTCTCCACAGAAAAAAAAAAAACTTAACTGTGAGTACTTTAGGCTTTGGAAAAAAGTAAACAAAAAGTTCCTGTAAAAGTGAAGGAAAAAATTGTTTGTATCTAGTTAAAAATGTTCAACTTATTCTATCTTTTACTCTCTTTTTTTTCATCTTTGAAGTTATAACTTGATCGGCAATGGGCCCCCAAAGTGCAAAAATCCTACCTATTTTCCCCGGTTTTTTTCAATGAAAAAAAATGTTGTAGCCTGCTTCACACAAGACTTTTCTGCACAACATTTGAATGGGTGGTAACTACAATTAATTAATTAATAAAACAAAACTAGCCTGTTGCCCCTATAGGTGACACGCAAATTAATTATGGAATCTTTTTAATAATGTCCTTTAACCTTTGTTTACTTTGCTTTAGCCTATTTATTGTTAGCAGGGGGTGCAAGGACATGAATTTGTGCTGAAAGTAGGGGTAAACAAAAGATTTTATATATATATATAAATAATAACACAAATTATTAATAACAAATAAAATCATCTTTCTTTTTACTCATTTTTATTCTTTTTCAAATCATCTAAACAATTTTATTTTTCACTCTTTTTTCTTTTCTTTTGTATTCCCTTCGTTTATTTTCTTTGGTACTCAATTTCTTTCTCACCATCAAAATATGCATTAGGGCCTTTTTTTTGCTCTTCTGCACTCCTTTTCATGACCCAGAAACCATGCACTCTGCTGTCAAAACCATCTTGGCTGATTGTCATTTTTTCTCAATAGATACTTCAGACTGATATCTCCTCGCGTACAATCCTCTGAGAATTAATTATAAAGCCAAAATTGTATTTTCAGCAAAACAAAGCATCAACATCATCACAAGAAAAAATCAATAAAATAATTGAGCAAGTCATAAAACACTATCACAACAGGAATTGTAAACCACCACTGAACAGTTTGATTTCAATAAATGTTCCTAGAGGTGCATAAATTCAGGTTGGCTTTTCGTGTGGGCTCCTCGGCAGCACTAGTCCTCTTTCAGGGGAGGTACAGAAATGAAGATCATAGATTTCCTTTTTGTCACCGCAGCAAAGCCTTATTTTTTCGCCTTGGCAAATCTGAGGCAACGGTATTTTTCACCACTTACAGTAATTTCAAGAGCTCCATCTTGGTTATCTTGATTTGACGCAGTTCCCATCAAAACACTTTTCTCTTTCTCCAGATTGTCTCTCTCCATCTTCAGCCTTGCTTCTTGTCGGGCAATCTCAGCCTGGAACATTCAAAAATTGAGGACAGTGAAGATGTCTGATTTTTTGTTCTTTAATTGCAGGGTCATAAATGGAAATTTCATACAATGGATATTTTTTTTGGTAAATAGAAATATTGTTAGATTGTTCGGTCAATTTCAATCTTTTTTGTTTCATATTCCCAAATGAAACAATATTTATGCTTGACGAATAATGTAGCACACATCTTCACAAAACGTAAAATAGGCCACTGAATGATGTAGCACATTATATCTTCACAAAACATAAACTAGGTCCCAGGAACGTGTCTGAAACATGTTATCAGTCATTAAAGACGTAAAAAGAAGTGTGGTGTAGAGTAGAAATGCCTGAAAATATAACGCTCAAGTCTAAGGAAGAAACATTTTGCAGAGGGGCTTCTCTGGTGTCATCTGATGAATTGATGGCAAGAACAACAATCACTAAAACAATATGCCAAAGGTAGACTCCTAGGGCAAAGGAATTTCAACTTCAGATCTAATATGAAGAACATGATTCAGATTTCAGATGATTATTGAGGATCACATTGACTAAAAGTAAGGTTAAATGGACTGCAAATCTCATTTTACAAACCAATTTTATGAGACTGAGTTATTTATATCCCCACTTTCTAAGATGGTATCAAAGTCATGCCGAGCTTGTTATGTCATCTGTTAAAAGACTCATAAGATGGTATCAAAGTTCTCCCGAGCTTGTTATGTCATCTGTTATAGGACTCACCCACAAATATTTAATTTTTCACTGGAAATGTTCATTCTTTGATGTGAGGGATGTGTTAAAGATCTCATATGGACTAGAGATGAAGTCAAATAATAGTATATAAGACCTTACAAGTCAGCTACTTAAGTTACTGCTTAACCCTTTTTTGAAATTCTTACACTATATATTTAGTCTGCTTCTTGCAACCATGAAGCAAAAGTTTTAGTTATATTTGTTATCTCTAGCTTAAAGTTTTAGGGATTGTTGTTTATATTTAGAATTGTTCCAAAATATTAATTGAGTCATAACTCCTAATAAGGGGTTCGTTATGTGTCAAACACAGAAATTTGGGGGTTGGAAAGCTTCATTTATTCAGATTGTGATACATAAAGAATCATTTCTATTAATTGAGTCATAACTCCTATTAAGGGGTTCATTATGTGTCAAACACAGAAATTTGGGGGTTGGAAAGCTTCATTTATTCAGATTGTGATACATAAAGAATAATTTCTCCGTAAACATGATTAAAAGCCACTTTGCTTTCTTTCTTCAGTTTCAGAAGCATTTGACTAAAATTTGTCAATATCAATGTATCTGGTACAAAATACTCAAAATAATCAACCTCACATTGTTTTAGATAAAAAATCACTTCCTTGTATAATTTCAAGTGTCTAAAGGCCAGTTTGCTTCCTTTCTTCAATTTCAGAAGCAGTTCACTGAAATTGCATCAATATCAATGTATCATCAACTTCAAATTAATCTACTGCATTTCACTTTGTCAATTATTCACCAAAAGAAGAGATGAGATATTCACTGGTGTACCGCAAGCTCACAATTTAGAAATTAGGAAAATAAAATGAAATGCTACATCGTGATTAAATGTAGGTCATATGTCACATAATAGGATTTCTGTCAAAAGTCAAGTGAAATTGGCATTGCCACATTGCTATCACAGATCTTGCATAAAAATACCAGAGGGGCCTAGCAGAAAATTTAGGAAAGGGAACTACTACTGAGACAAAAATCTAAGAACGACTTGTTTAAAAAATTATGTACTTTTAGACGAATTGAGAACTACCTAGTAATTTAAGCCATAATTCATGCAAAGCCATTTCCATGCCCAGTAGAAGTGTAGAACACAGTTAACATTTCCATATTTTTTGTTTATTTTTAGACATTGAGAACTACCTACCTAAAAATATAAGCCATAATTCATGCACAGCCATTTCCATGCTCAGCTGATAAAAGGAAGGTAATCAGAGTTTTATCAATAAAACTAAATTAGGAACAACAGTATTCTTTCACTTCATCTGATCAACCATAAACAGTATTTTACAATCATTGGCATCTTTTATTGATTATTGTGCAAAGTACTACTAGAGTCTTGCAGCAACAGTAACAAAATAATTTGGGTTCAACTTTCTCAGATGTTTGCATAACAAAGACAATTCTTATATGTAAAAATTAACAGAAGCATAGCTATGGGAGTGTCCCAATGACACAGGTCAGGCTGTAGGACACATACTATGGGTTCAAACCCTGTAATGCAGTTCATCCCCTTCCCATGCCCCTCTGGACTTACTCCAATGCCCACCTTTGTAGTCAGTCCTCACTTGAACCAAAAACAAAAGTTGAGAGGAAGTCTATAGTTATTCATCATGTATATGTTGGATATCCCACATGGATTAGAAATATAGCCAAATTATGGTGGAAACCTCACCTTACTGAACCAATTTTGTGATGTTGAGTTAGACTTGAATTCCACTTTCTTAAGGCAGTATTAAAGTTGTTTAGAGCCTATCCTACTCAAGTTTAATCTCACGCCTGAGATGTTCAGATCTCGGCATGTGGGAGTGTGTTAAAGAGCCTACATAGATTAGATATAAAACCAAATTATAGTAAATAAGTGAGTACAAATCTCTTCTTAGAAATCACTTTAGAAATAAGTTGTGAGTTTAAGTTAGACTTAAATTTCACTTTCTCAAAAATGGTATGATGTTATTCAGAGTCTATGTGAAAGGTAATGTAGAATGCACATTACAACCATGGTTGTCAAACTTTTAAGTAAACTCTTACAATTCCAGGCAGGTAAAATGAGTGAATTATTCATTAAAAAACAAACTCGAGAAAACTCTGAAATCAAGAAGTGAGTTTGAAATTTTGCCCTCATTGGCCCCAGAAAACGTTTTACTGGAAACTCAAATTATTTGAAGAAACTAACTCCCTTTTAAAATGTTATCACTTTAATAAGTCGAGTTTATATAAAGTTATATATGATTTGATCGTTTATGTAGTTTGATCTTATTTAGTACTAATGTATTATGAAACTTTATCATTGTGATTTTCTATTTTGCTTTATTATGAAGTTAAAATGTTAAATTATTGATGTGTTGAAAGAGTATTTTGTTAATAGGTCTTTTCAATATTATCTTTTAGAAGAACATAACGATCAATTTTACAGTTCAGAATTTGAGAAGCTACGTGATTAACAAAGAGAGAGAGTATTTGGATATGTTGCATTTAGTTGGCTCACGTTCCAAAGCTTCAATTACTGAGAAGTAACACATTGTATCTTTGAAAAGAAAGTGTGTTTGAGACCTTTACACAGAAAAATCAACACGCACATGGACTCTCAAACATCACAACCTTTATTACAATAGCAACAGTCTTATCCCATTAGGAGGGAGCACATTAAAGTAAGAAAAATTAAAAAGATTACAAATATGAGAGAAATGGGTAATTAGTAGATACCTCACGACGAGAAAGATCAGCCTTCCAAGCAGCCTCACGTTCCGCAACCTCACGTTCACGCTCTTCTATGTAACTTTGCATCTCTCTATCCTTCATGATCCTATCCTGAATATCAGCATCCAACGCTTCCTGCAACTCCTGGACAAACTTATCTACCACTGCCTTTATTCGGAGAGACATCTTGTGCTGAAACCCCTATCTGAGAGCACACAAATCCAAAATAATATTTCTATAACCAATTACCCAGTTTCATAATGGAATTCGCTTACACGTTAGTTTAGCTCATTTTTCAAAGATTTTTTTTTTACCTTCATGAAAAAGTGTAAAAGCCCACATAACAATCAATTCCTTAAAATTAATCCAAACTAAACATTTGTTTTTCATTTTAAGCTCACAGAAAAGGTTTGCATAGAATTTCTATTGCACTGAATTTCAAATTTAGGCTTTTGAATGAAGGCTCCGAATGAAAACGCAGTTTCATATCATGTAAAAAGTAAAAATTCATAGAGTAAAGAACAAGTAACAGAAAAAAAAACGTTATGCATCTCTCAAGATTTTACAATGTTCTTTAAAAGAAATAACCTAATAACATTTCCTCAACAGAATACTTGACAGAAAAACAAAACAAACCGAAAACAATGTTACGTACAACAAACACACCTCTTTGCTATTTTATACCCTGGGACCCTGTTATTATGCGAGAATCGCAAGGGTAAAAAAAAGAACTTCCTATATAATTTGGAGTTCCAGAAATTCAGTTGGGTTCAAATTAAGGCTTGAAGAAGTGATTGTGAAAGTATCTACAATCGAAAGGGAAGCCATAATCATTGGATTATAGCAAAAGAATGAGAATTTAGAAGGCGTACCTCAACGACGTCGTCTTTGGAGATGATATTGATATATTATTCTCTCACATAAGTCTGACATATGCTCCTTGGGTTTCGTTTTCTGTTACGAGTGTGAAGCCTTCTTCACATTTCAATTCAGCACTGTGAGATGAAACCACACGCGAGTGTACAAGGAATGCGTGAACCAAGTTGAAAACACATTTTGGGTCTTAAACTTCTGTTTGAATAATGAGGGGAAGGACTTCCTTTCGTTGGCCCATGCTATGCCCCACTTTTGGTTCTTTTATTTCGGCCCATACATTATTTGCTTCTTTTTTTTCTCGATTATTATTTTGGCTAATGGCTCTATTTTCCCGAAGGCCGAGATGTGAGTATTGGAAATTTGTGGCACTGTGATCTCAGTCTCTGGAATGTTGTCAAGAATATGCTACAACAATCAAAATGATCATTAGAAAATAGATTTACCTATGTCTTAGAAAATTTTCTCATGTTCATTTGAATTTGAATTTCAAATTTTTTAAGTAGATTTTAAATTAAATTCAATCATATAAAATTGATTTATAAATTGAGATTTACATTCACTTATATACTTTAATTTAATTTTATCTTTAATCCTGATGTGAGATTTTCAATATATCTCTCCTCATGTAGATATATATACATCTCAGATCTCAGATGTGAAATTAAACATTAATGGCTGATTCATAACAGTCCAATAATAAATGAAACAATAGATTCAACAAACAATAATAGATTCAACAAACAATAATTTCATTAAGATAAATTATAGACTATATTCTGATACTATATTAAGAAATAGACTTCAAATTTATTAAAATCAACTTATAAATTAAAATTTTCATTCATTTATATACTCGATTCATTCATTTTTATATTTTTTAAAAAATATTATTTTGTGTTGCATTTGTGCCGATCTGACATGTATAACTTCTTCATTCTTTTATCGTGGAAGAAGGATCTATCTTTCTATTAGATGAACAAGACATGACATTATGGCTTCTATTAGGAACCAAACTCTAGTGGCTCTGGAAAAAAAAAATTAAACGTCAAATGTATAAAAAGGTAGAACATTTATCAGTAAGTTGTTGAAAGTATAAGCTTTGGAAATGACTGTCCAACCAAGTAATAAAGGTTTACTTATACAAGACATAACATTCAATTTAGTCAAAATATAAAAGCATTACAAGCTTTAATTCAAAAGAGAAAATAAATATTGATTTATGAAATTATGCTCTATTAAATTTGAAATTTCTTTCGTAGTTTTTTAAAGTTTCATAAATAAATATAAATAAGTTAAATAATTAAGTAAAGTTATATAAAATATTCTCTTATCTTAATTACAAAAAGTAGAACTAAGTTGTTATTATTGGAAAACAAGTTGCTAGTAAAAATATGAACTAACTTTCATAATAACTTACATAAATATTTTCTACTGTACTCATCTAGACACTGAATTAAAACAATATTGATCAAAAGAATATATTAGTAAAGTCAGTTAAATCTATGATGAGATGTTAGTTAACGACACATGCAAATACCATTAAGTTAATTTGTAGAGAAAAAAAAAATCAATGTTCCTCCAAATAACACTAAAGGGTAAGAAAGGGACTACCTTACCTGTCTGTCAGAATTGTTGTAATTTTTGTACTTTTATGTATGTGTAACATTCCAATTTTAACAGCTTAAAACTAATAAAATAGGATATTTCACCTTAGTGTTCAAAACAAATAAACAAATGTATAAAGTATATTAATACAGTCTTACAAATGATCGGACTATATAAATATATCAATTATACATACCAAACATTTCTAACTCTAAACACAAGCTAACCACTTACAACAAATCCCCACTGAGACCTCCTTCCGACCTAAAATATGGCTCCTCAACCTCCACAGGTGCCTCTGAAACTGCAACCACCACTGCTCCCACTGAATGGGTGATCATCGCAAAAGGAAAACATACAACACAAGACAGAAACACAGAAGAAGGGTAAGCTAATGACTTTTAAAGAATTTTATTAAACCATATAAAATTAATATATCTAACAACTACAGACAAACAAATATCCATATACATATATTTATAAACTACGACTCAACTAATCCGGATACATGCATTGCGGTCGGATCTAGTCAGTTCTGCACTTGTAGTGGCATCTCATGCTCTATAGAGCGACAGATTAAGAGTGAAAACTCTACCACATACAAGGTAAGTTTGTTAACACCTATGGTCAAGGAAAAATCCCTAGGCTACGACCTCCTGCTCCTCTTACCACATACCCCATTCCTCTCTACTTGAGAATTTGAATGGATGGTTATTAGAGGGTCAGAATAACTGCCAAGACAATCCCTACCTCAATGCATACACTACCACAATCACTACTAATCCTCCTTGGGTTAGCATCAACCAATCTCAACTCAGTCTCATATAAACAATCTCACACCATATACTCATCATTCATAATAATTACAAAGCTTCTATGATAACTAAAATACCACCCAATTTAACTCAAAAATACAAGTTTCAGGTTCTGACTCACTCGTCCAACTAGTAGCACTCACCCAGCCACTGGCCCATTCTCGCCCAGCTAGTACCTATAAGACCGTGAAAATTAATTAATTAAATATTTAATTAATTAATAAATACGGGTAGAAAGCGCCTTTATGGCATTAATTGTTGTTTAATGTGACGTGGAAAAGTGCTAGCTCATGTGGTTGAGAGTACTTTGATTTTGTGAGAGGACTTGGGTTTGAGTCCTATGTATGTCAATTATATGTTGTTATTTTATGATTGATTTTTAATAATATGTAAGAGTATGGAGATTGTAATGTAAACTTATGTTGAACTGTGTATATCACCAAATGAGAATCGGCATAATGGTTGTGCTTTGGTCTTATGAGTGGAAGGTCACAAGTTCAAACCTTAGTAGACAAAACTTAAGCTTTATTTTTACTAAATCTGGTTATGTGATTGGGAATTTTGGGGTAAATTGATGTTTCTGGAGAGTCTTGCATGTTTGGGTGTCAACAATGAGGGTTTTGGGTAAGGTAAATGTGGTTTTTGCAGAACCTCGTTTTTGGCCATGTGCTGCGTTTCTCGCCTAGGCGAATGGAGAGTGGCTTGCCTAAGCGAGATCGTAAGGAAGGGTGCTCATGTTGAGTGCGACTTCTCGTTCAGGCGAGGAGTTTAGTGTGTTGAGCGAGTCTGGTCTCGCTCAGGCGAGACGACCTCGCCTAAGCGAGATATCGTGGTCCTGTGTGATGCTTTTGGGTGATTCGTAGCTCAGGCGAGACTGATTTGAATGTTTGGGCGAGGGATGATCTCGTCTAGGCGAGGGGATCTCGCCTAAGCGAGATAACGTGTTGTGCTCACTGTTTTAAACTTGCTCAGGCGAGGTGAGCTAGCCTAAGCGAGGCTAAAGGCTTAGCTTGGGCGGGTGTCCCTGGCTTAAGCAAGTTGATGCGAGTTGCTATGTTTTACATGTGCTTGTGAGTGCGTTTTGGTTGTTTTATGCTAAGGATAGGATGTATATGCATGTGGGTGGTGTTTGGGCTTGAAGGACTAAGTCCAATAGGGGTCTGAGATGTGCTCGGTGGTTGGACACATGATGGGCATGGAATGGTTGAGTTCCCGTCGGCTACTAATGGGCGAGGAGTCCTTAGTATGGTGATTGCATGTGTCGGGCGCACGATGGGCAGGGAACTGTGATGTTCTCGTCGGCTACTATTGGGCGAGGAGTCCATAATATGGTGATTGTGTGCATGCCAGGGTCCAAGTTATGAGACTTGGATGTTTTTACTACGGGCAAGGAGTTTGTAGGGCAGGACTATGAGCAGGATAGGCTCATAGGGTTGGACCACGAATGAGTTAGTTTCGTGGGAGCACAGGGAAGTCCCAAGACTAGTTCATACATATGACTCATGAAGGACTATGAGGTCAGGGTTGGGTGATTTGGAAAGTATGAGGATTTTAATTATGTATTTTTGGGTTGGGAAACATATTTACTTCATATATCTGTTTATATTGTTATTGTGCATAGCTCATCCTATCTGTGTGTGTTTGGCGATGACCGGATAATTTGTTATCCGGGAGCAGATGATGTGACAGGTGAGCCAGGAGATGCTTAAAGACGGAGAGCATGGGCTACTTGAGATTTTGAAAGGAAATTTATTGTTTCGATTTTGATGTAAATATTTTTATGATGAATTTTAATAACATTTCTATTTAGCGATATTGTACATTCGGACTATGTATGGTACCAGTTATGGTTTTAAATTTCTCGCGTTTTTGGGAAATCGTTATAATCAATGCGATATTTATTTTAATTGGAATTTTATTTATTAAAAATTAGTAATATTCATTAAGGATGTTACAGTACCACTCGCCCAGCTAGTACCACTTACCCAGCCACTGGTACGGGTCTAGAAGTTCCTAACTTGGAAATTCGCCCAGCGAGTAGCACTAGCCCAGCCACTGGCTCGTGCTAGCCCAGTGAGTAGCACTCGCCCAGCGAGTATGCGAATATGCATAATTCTGCAGATTAGTGTTCTGTATAATTTTGCAGATCAACTCATTCGCCCAACGAGTAGGCTCCCCCAACGAGTAAGCAAATCTGCATAATTCTACAAAAACTTATTTAAGCAAAATTATACTTATTCAACCAGTCCATACAACTTCAAAACCTCCACCAAAGACCATTCGAGTATCAAACATTAATGCTATGAAATTATTCACACCAATTGCATTCATCGCACCCATAGCATACGATTATTCTCAAACAACATATAAAACCTAAGCATTTATCGTTTTCAAACATCACAACTCAATTCACAAATCAAACACATCAGTCAATTACAGAATAATCATATAATAACATTCCTAACAGGTTTGTGAGACATAATAGACATTAGTTTCCCTTACCTGGTATCCTGCTTAAACAATTCTATAAACGTCAAACGTCTCTAACTCCACAGGATGCTTTATCTACACATAGAAACATCGCAAGAATGATCAGGACATATCATTATGATCATTGATCAGCAAAGACTCATATTGATAAATAAAACGACACATGCCAGCGAAAGAGGGCTTACATGCAATAGAAAATAGAAAAAACCAAAAAGATAGCAAAAACTTAACTTACACGAACAGAGATCGATCCAAATTGAAGAGCTCACTGAGAGGATCAATCATACGGTCTCGGTTCTTCAATCAGACAACCGAAAAGACAGAACTTTTATAGAGAAGTCAGAGAGCTCTAAAAAAGTGGTTTCTAAAGAGATAATGTGTTTTAAAATAATGAAACTCATTTATAATAATTCTATTTATACTAAAACCTTTTTTAATATTAAAATAACTGAGTCTCACTATTTTTAAACTACTATCACTTCTAAAATACTAATACCATTTTCTAGGATTTTACAGTATATGCATTTAATTTCCATTAATAAACAAAATAGTTAGAAACTTTTTATTTTTTACTAAATTGATGCAATTTATACTTTTTAATTTATCAAAATGGACAATTTTAAAAAAAAATATACAAATTTAGGTAAATCGTGTCAAATAAGACTAGTTGCATGGTCCAGACATGATTTTAATCAGTCTAATTTACTTTTTATAATTACCTTAAGCAAAACTCGTAGTAATGTGTAACGTCCCATTTAATTAATGCGCGTAATTAAAGAAACGTCACACAATTATAATATAACAATGCAGTCCTAGAGTTTAAACATAACGCCTTACAAACCAAGGCACACCGTGATGCCACCAAAATAAAGGAAACATGTTAAACAGTTTACTGGAATCCTAGAGAGATATAAAGGCGGACAAGTACATGGGCCGTAGCCCTAAAGATAGCCCAAGAAGGACAGAAGGTCTAGCCCAAGAAGGCTAAGCAGCGGATTCGTCTCTCCCTTGTTGACCACGGTTACCTCTTGCATCTGCTCCCATCAATAAAATTGATGATCATCGCGAAGATAGAAGAACAACATACAAAGCAACCAACAAGAAAAGGGTAAGCTAGAGCCAACAACATTTTTATCATGCAATCAAATGTACCTTCATAGTTTAGTATACACATATACAATATACATCTATCACCCAAGCATGTTATGACCCTTCAATCAATACATTAAGACTCGACTCATCCGGATACATATAGCCTGGTCGAATTCAGCGGATGCTTGCACTTGTGGTGGATACCTCTGCTCACCCCCGAGCTGCTCACCCCCGAGCTAAGTGTTACAAGTGTTACAATGAATCAATTTCCCTCACACACAAGGTTAGCCTTAATGAATTTCAGGCCTCCTGCTACTCTCACCACAGGAGTCAGTCCGTTGAGACTAATTGACTACTTAGAGTGTCAGGATGCAACCTTACCTTGAATCCTTACCAGACCATATAGATGGAGCACCACCATGGACACCCACTAACAGAGGCCATGGAATTACGTCTCGACCACTGAAGCGCGACCCTGAAAGTCTCACCTAGAGACCCCAAGGAATTACGCACTGACACAGACCAACATATATAAACAGCCAAGAATTTACACATACATTACACATAAAATTTCATACCAACATCCATAACCAATCCTCATTTCTCACGGTTAAATCAACACCAACTCGTCATTACCAATCATCAGTAAAATGCTTCCTCTCATACCAATACCATGCCACTGGTTTACCAACCATCAAGGTCCATTGTTGCTCATGCCAAATTTGTGACCACACGCACATATATATGTATCTAACTTCTCATGTATAACTCATATAGAAATCATGCCAAGCTCACAATCCCCCACAAATAATCCCCTCTCAATCATGCATACTCATTCCCATTAAGCCATCATACAATAACCCATATAAGCATACTTTAAACATCCAAGCACAAAGAGAACAACAACTCGGGATGCATCCTCGCCCAGCTCCTCGCTCAGGCTGGAGGGTCTCGCTCAAGCGAGAATGACTCTCGGTCAGGCGAGCTCCCCTCCGCCTAGGCGAGAGCTCGACAAGGAAGACAGTAGCCCTTGCGTAATCTCGTTTAGGCGAGATCCCTTTCGCCTAGGCGAGACATCTGCTCGCTCAAAATGAGTTTTGGTCGCCTGAGCGACAACTCACGCAGAAAGCCCTAGGCGAGCCTCTGCTCATCTCGCCTAGGCGAGGCAAGCTCGTTTGGGCGAGATTATCAGTGTTTGCCATTGTTCACGCCTGCAACACACATAAACATATCCCAAACAGGAAAAACCAGCCAGTCCAAACATCCATGACAATATATCAAACTCGAAAATCATTAAACTAAAAGGGCACACATCATAATCACACCAGACAAGGGGGTTCTAGCTTCCCTTACCTGGAATATGCTAGTACAGGAACTCAACCGCAACCACGGACACCACGACTCTAGGGGTATGCTTATGAACTGGAAAACAATGGAGCAGATCACAAGATAAGCTCACTACAGAATCCTAGCTGAAAACAAACATGAAGAAACATCGAAGGAAGTATGAGCACGAGTTGGAATGGACTTACGAGAAGCGGAAAAATTGGTTTGAGCTCACTGGAAGCGAAAAGGCGATTGAACCCTAGCAGAGCTCTCTCTCTCTCTCGGAGCAGAAAGAGTGACGGTTGATTCTGTGAAGAGTGAAAGTGAGTGTGTTAGGACAAATTAGGGTTTAGTTTTATCACTTGGGCCAGCCCTAGGTCCAATTACAAGGGGCAGCCCTTTACTTTAGGGCATAAATGAATGAAATTATTTTAATGGGCCTTACATAATGTACCACAATTTTAGTGTTGTGTGAATTTAACATGAAATTATGAGTTTGGCCGTGACTTTAATGTAATTGTTATAAGGCATAATTCATATATATGAAGCACAATTTAGTGTAGGTATTTAATCTTTTCATTTTATGTTTTTGTGTTTAAATTAAAGGTTAAATCATTCCATAGGTCCCCATTTTTGTAGCGAAATCTCAAATAGGTCCCTTCATTTTTATTTGACTCAATTGAGTCCCTATTTTTGAAAATTCGTTGCAATTGGTTCCTTTCCGTTAGTTGACCAGTAACGGTGTTAATTATGTGTCACGTGTCAGCATGTGGTTTTTTTGACTTTTTTTTTTTAATTTTTTTTAATTTTTTTTTAATTTTGTAATTTTTTTTATAATTTTTTAAAAAATAAAATAAAATTGCCACGTGTCAATCTGACATTGTGCCACGTGGCAGAGACAATGTGATTTGGCAGTGGCAGTGCCACGTGTCAATATTGGATGTGAAAAGTCTCAATGTAGTCCCTGTATTTGTTATTTTGTCTCAATTTGGTCCCAATTTTTTTAAAACTGAATCAATTTTATCCCTATATCAAATTTAATTTTTATATAATTTTTACAATGGTATTTTTATTATAATTGATATTTTTAACAAAATTAAGTTTATTTAAATGTATATTTTGCATTTAACTTTATTTAAATATTGTTTCAAATATTTATATATCAATAATTTATAGACAAATGTTAGAATTGTTATAATTTTTTTAAAAAAATTTATATTTGAATTTATAAAGTTTCTATTTTTAAAGCAACTCTAACATTTATCTATAAATTATGGATATATAAATATTTAAAATAAAATTTAAATAAATATTAGTGCAAAATATACATTTAAATAAATTTAATTTTGTTAAAAATATCAACTATAATAAAAATACCATTGTAAAAATTATATAAAATTTAAATTTGATACAGGATCAAATTGATTCAGTTTTAAAAAAATTGGGACCAAATTGAGACAAAATAACAAATACAGGGACTACATTGAGACTTTTCACATCCAATATTGACACGTGACACTGCCACTGCCACATCACACTGTCTCTGCCACGTGGCACAATGTCAGATTGACACATGGCAATTTTAATTTTTTTTAAAAAAATTATAAAAAAAAATTTAAAAAAATTAAAAAAATTTAAAAAAAAAGTCAAAAAGATCACGTGCTGACACGTGGCACATAATTAGCACCGTTACTGGTCAAGTAACAGAAAGGAACCAATTGCAATGACTTTTCGAGAATAGGGACTCAATTGAGTCAAATAAAAATGGGGGGACCTACTTGAGATTTCGCTACAAAAATAGGGACCTATGGAATGATTTAACCTAAATTAAAAAAGTTGGCTTGTGGGTTTGCTAAAAAAATATAGTTAGTTTTTGAAGGAAAGAAATAAATTTTTTTATTTAAAACTATGTTGATTAAAAGAATATATATATATATATATATATATATATATATATATATATGTGTGTGTGTGGATTCATTCATTTTTGTGTACGTTATAAACTAATTTCTTAAATTAAAATTATTACCTTTTTACCATGATATCTTTAAAAATTTTGGATTTAAATCATTTTGCTCTTCGCTTTTGTATGAAAATCTAAATTATCTTAATTGATCCTATTTTTTTTTTTAAATTGTAACAATTAAGTTTTTTTGTTAATATTATACTAACAATATTAAATATGTGTCATGTATCAGTCCGTGGATTTTTCTAATTTTAAAAAAATTAACTTTTTTAAAATTTTGTTTAAATTTCTTTTAGTTCTTTTTATTTTTAATTTTTAGATTGCTTTTTAATATTTTGCCATGTAAAAAATATCACGTTTAATAAAAATATCGATACAATATTTATATAAAAATTATAATTTTTATTAATATCGATACAATGTTTATTTTAGCAAAAGTCAAGACTAAATTGAGATCAAGTAAATGACAGCGCAGGTAATGACACAAGACAGAAGATACTACTACTGTCACATTACACTGACACTGTCATGTGATACAGGGGCAGATGTTTATTGGGGCAGGGAGGGGCCATGGCTCCCCCCAAATTTTGATTTTTTTTTAATTATATATATAATATTAAAATTTTATTGAATTTTTTAAATTATATTTAAGAATTGATGAAAATTAAATGGTGTATTTTTTTATTTCTTTTATAAAGTACTTAAGGTAATATAATTTTCGTTTGACATTAGGATTATATTAATCACATCAACAAAGCAAATCATTCATATTAAGAGTTTGAATTTTAATGAAAGAATCATCTACCCGTTCCAAGAAATTTAAGTAAAAGACCAAATTGCATTAGTTTTTCAAAAATTTGAGACCAAATTGAGACTAAAAAAATTGGAAGACCAACTTAACATTTTTAAATGGAAACATAAATCAAAAAAGTACTTAAACCAAATATTTATCAATATAATTTTTATTTTCCTTCTTATTTTTTTTTTAGTTTTTTCACAAATTGTAATAATCTCCATCTCATATATTTTCTTTTTGTATTTTAAGAAAAAAAAAGCTAGACATAAAATTATTTTTGCTTTCATTTCTCATTTATCCTCTTCCTATCTTATCTCTTGTCTCACTTGATAATGAAAACATTTTTTTTTATCTCATTAGCTTTTTGTTTATTCATTTGTTATGAATATAGAACAAAAATTGTATCATGTATTTTTTCATAATTGATTTTTAATTGTGACTTAACTATAATATATTTTTCTTTTAATAATTATGTGCATCAATTTTTATTAAATTATGATAAATTATTTTTTAATATTATGTACAAAAAATATATATTGATAAAGAATAAAAGAATAAATTCATATTAAAAAGTGATAAAAAAGGAAACTATTAATGAAAACAAGATATATTATACTTTTTCACATATTTTGAAACATTATAATCAAATTATTTAGTAGAGAATCAATTTTTTAAAGCATTATACTAATGACGAAATATAATGATATCAAAATTATATTACTTTGGTACCTTCACTCCAACATTTTTAGTCAAGATTTGCCACTGATGTGATATAATATTAACTTGTTTGACACGTGATAATTAAAAAACTAAAACAATAAAAAATAAATAAATTATAAAAAATCAGAAAAAACAACAAACTAATAAGTGACACATATTTATTGCTTTAATACAATATTAATGGGAATGACCTAATTTTTATACATTTTAAAAATTATAAATCCAATTAAGAGCGATCAAAATTTGAAAATTAAAATGAAATTTTAGAAAAAAACTAAGATTAATCGAAGATTTAAACCTAAAATGTGACCGTATTTTTTAATTTGGCTATTTTTCGAAAACTTAACTACTTTTTAAGAATAAAACTATTTACAATAAAAAACTACTTATAAATTAAATAAAATGATCTACAATTATTAAAGTTATTTATATTTATTTATATAATTAAAATTTTTTATTTTTTATTACCATACAAAAGATTGTGAATATAGAAATTTTTTATATTTGATTAATGTTTGTGTAGAATTAATTTGTAATAATAATTTTTTTTTAAATTATAAGCTTATTTTATTATATATACTAAGGAGATTAATTCTTTTGGTTCCATGTTTTCCAATTTTAATTTTAGAGATCAATTTTAAATTTAAATAATTAATTTATCAGTTATGCTTTCTTTTATTTGACTGCTTTTTTTAATTTAATAATTTTTTAACCTAGAATAATTATTTTTAATAAAAATTACTTATAAAATAAATAAAAGATTAAAACTATGTTTTATTGTAAAATTTATTTATATATTTTTTATAATTATAACTTTATTATTAAAAAAATTAACATCCGTATATGTTTTCACTATATTTGATAATCGATATAGATATAAAATTAGATTATTGTGTCAAATTTAACTATAAAAAAAATTTAATATTGAAATTTAAAATTAAAATTGAACATGACAATACTTTATTAACTATAATTTGACACATTTTTAAATCACATTATTTAACACATACATTCGTGTGTGCGTAGTAAATAATGGATGCAGGTAGAGAAAATCTTTACTATCTCGCATAGTATTGTAAAGTTGTAAATAATGGATGCAGGTTGTTTATTGTGCAGGTAGATCATGTGAAATTTCAATCTTAGAAGGCAACGTTTTGGGCATCAAAATCTTATGTATTTGGAAACCAGGCTATCATCATCCCTTTGAGATGTTCATGAATGAAGAAGTTGCACTTCTTCACTTTGCTTGGCCTCAAAGCAACCCATTGCCAAGCCATCAAGTTAGGATCCATCGCAGACTTTTACATCGCCAACAACCTCATAACATCGTACGCAAAATGCTCAGATTTAACCTCTGCTCACCAACTGTTCGACGGAATGCCCCACAGAGATACGGTGTCTTGGAACGCCATTATTTCTGCTTATGCAAACTCTGGTCACCTGGGAACCACATGGAAAATCGTCAGTGCAATGAGAAGGTCTGAACTTGCATTTGACAGCCACACATTAGGAAGCATTCTCAAGGGTGTTGCCCTAGCTGGCGAGCTCCAACTTGGTCAGCAGATGCATTCTCTCATGCTCAAGATGGGGTTATCAGAAAACATGTTTTCTGGTAGTGCCCTCTTGGACATGTATGTCAAGTGTGGGAGAGTTAACGATGCACACATTGTTTTCCAGAGCATGCCAGAGCGCAATTACGTGTCGTGGAATACACTTGTTGCTGGTTATTCACGAGTTGGTGATCGTGACATGGCTTTCCGGGTGCTACATTGTATGGAGCTTGAGGGTGTAGAAATTGATGATGGCACGGTGTCTCCACTTTTGACATTGCTTGATGATGCTGAGTTTTGTTGGTTGACAATGCAGTTGCATTGTAAAATTGTGAAACATGGGCTGGAATCATTTAATACTGTCTGCAATGCTTCTATCACAGCCTATTCTGATTGTTGTTCATTGCAAGATGCTGAGAGAGTATTTGATGGTGCTGTTTCCTGTCGTGATGTAGTTACATGGAATTCCATGCTCGGTGCTTATTTGAAGCACGAGAAAGAATATCTTGCATTTAAAGTTTTCATTGATATGCAGAATTTTGGGTTTGAGCCTGATGCTTATACTTACACCGGGATTGTCGGTGCTTGTTCTGCACAAGAGCGTAAAAGCAATGGAAAATGTTTTCATGGGTTGGTGATAAAAAGCGGTCTTGAAGATTCTGTTCCTATTTCCAATGCTTTGATTGCCATGTACATCAGATTTAATGATAAGGGAATGGAAGATGCATTAAGAATATTCTTTTCAATGAATCTCAAAGATGGTTGCACTTGGAACTCCATTTTGGCAGGATATGTACAAGTTGGTTTGAGTGAAGATGCCTTGAGGTTATTTCTACAGATGAGATCTCTAGTCATAGAAATTGACCATTATACCTTTTCGGCTGTCATAAGATCATGCTCGGACCTAGCAACTCTACAGTTAGGTCAACAGGTTCATGTCTTAGCACTTAAAGTAGGATTGGATACCAATAATTATGTTGGCAGTTCGTTGATATTCATGTATTCTAAATGTGGGATAATAGAAGATGCTAGGAAATCTTTTGAAGCAACTTCCAAAGACTATGCAATTGTTTGGAATTCAATCATCTTTGGGTATGCACAACATGGACAAGGAAACGTTGCGCTTGACCTCTTTTACTTAATGAATGAGAAAAAGGTGAAACCTGATCATATAACCTTTGTTGCAGTTCTAACTGCGTGCAGTCATAATGGGCTAGTAGAAGAAGGCTGCAACTTTATAGAGTCTATGGAGTCTGATTTTGGAATTCCACAGCTAAAGGAGCACTATGCTTGTGCAATTGACCTCTATGGTCGGGCAGGGCAACTTGAGAAGGCAAAAGCTTTGGTTGAAACGATGCCTTTTGAACCTGATGCAATGGTGTTGAAAACTTTGTTAGGTGCCTGTAGATTTTGTGGTGATATTGAATTAGCTAGCGAAGTAGCAAAAACTTTGCTAGAGCTGGAGCCTGAGGATCACTGTTCTTATGTTATACTCTCTGAAATGTATGGGCGATTCAAGATGTGGAATGAGAAAGCTAGTGTAACAAGGATGATGCGAGAAAGGGGAGTGAAAAAGGTTCCAGGTTGGAGTTGGATAGAAGTGAAGAATAAAGTGCATGCTTTCAATGCTGAAGATCATTCCCATCCCCAATGTGAGGAGATATACACACAACTGCAACAACTAAATCAAGGAATTAAGTTGTTCGATAATTTTGTCAATCAAATGTTGCTACAGCAATGTTTGGATAATCTAGATGATTGTGATGATAAAATGTTCTTATGATTTTTGTATTTTTGTTTTCTGGATTTGGTTGTAAGCTTTCAAGGATGATTTGCTCAGTGTTTTTATCACAAGATGCTGATTTGAACTTCATGACTAAGGAAGACATCAAGTACTCGCCCGTTATTTTGGAGGAAAGATTGTTCTCATCCCAAAATTTACACTTGTGGCTGCATGTTGTATACTAGCACTGAGAGAGAATAAAACTACATGAATTGGGTCTAGACGCAACTAGTACATAGAAGAAGACAAGTGCCATATATGACTAGACTCAGCTACTTAAGCAATCAAATCAAGCAAATCGGAAAGTGTCTGTGCTTATTCACTGAGGCTAAGCCATTTCAGAGTTTTGAATGGTGGTATATATTTAGTTTCTTTACATTTTCAAGTTAGCTATCATTTAAAATTCTGCATAGTCATCTAGAGTAGTGAGAATTTTCCTCTTTTGACAGCTTTGACCTCTGTTGTTTGTCTGGTTCATAACTTTCTTCATAGTTATCCAATTGAGTTGATTCTTTTTGCATTGGAATCTTGATTCAATTATCTTTAATTTGAATGCAAAAACGTAATTTTTTGAGTTCTGTGGTAGGTGCAGTTTAAATTTGAAAATGACAGATAGTTTGTGGAGTTGTAGTTTTTACATTTCAGTTTTGCATAGGTGAGTTAGACAAATTTCAGTGCATAGGTTAATTTTTTAATTCTTCATGATTCTCATTAGTTATCTTTATCTTTAGTTTTCTTTAGCTTTTTAAAACTTGTAGGAATTAGGTTAGTAGTTTAAATTGCTGTTTTGAGAATAGTTAGTTTTATGTCCTGTTTTCACTAGTTTTAGCCTATTTTCTAGTTTCAGGTAGTCAAATTTTGCATTTTCAGTTTTCGTAAGCAAATAGGACTATAGTTAGTCTAGTTTGATGATTTTAAAGTTGTGTGCATAGTTACTTTGCTGTTAGATAGTGTTAAAAGTAGATTTTAGAACTAGTGTAGTTTTCTTAACTCATTTTCTTTAGTCTAGAGCTGTAATTTTAGGTGCATAGGTAGATTTTGATTTCTTTGTCATTTTCTGTAGATAGTGCAGTTTTTTTATAGTTCTTTAACATTTAAAACTTACTTAGATACTTGTAATACAATTTTATTTTCAAGTTTATTTAGTACAGTTTCTGGGTTTTGCCTAGTTTTAGCTAGTTTACGATGCATTTCTATGTTCTATTAGGTGAAATTTTGTAGTTCTTTGTAATTGTAGTAGTTACCATTTTTTCTAGCATTCTTCTACCATTTAGAAATTGTTTAGAAAGTGAGTTTTCTGTTTAGGTAGCTTAGGTATTAATTTTTAGTCATTGTACCATAGTGTTAGCCTACTCTAGTGCATTTTTTTGGTTCTAACTAGTAAGATTTTGAAATTGTTGCTGTTTGTGAGTTTTTTCCTGGTTTCCACTTTTCTTTTACCATTCAAAAGTTGTCTAGGTAGTTAGTTGACAGTTTTAAACAATAGTTTAGTGTAGTTTTCATTTTTAGCACTTTTAGACTATTCTAGTTGCTAGTTTTAGATTCTAGGTAGTCATATTTTGAGTTTTAGGTATTTTTTGTAATGTGAGTTGCTTCTTAGCTAGATTTTACTGTTTTAAATTTGTTAGGATAGGTTCTTTACAAATTTTTAGGCTAGTTTAGTACAGTTTGCAAATTTTAGCTATCTTGTAGAGTTTTTGAGGTTTAAGTAGTCAATTTTAGAAATCTTGTTAGAGGTAAGTTTCTGAATCAATTTTTGGTTATTTTTAGTAAATTAGGACTTGTGTAGATAGATTTAGTTGTTGTCTGGGGTGTTGTTTACAGATTTTACACTTTCACTCATTCATTATGGTCAATTTTATGATGTGCACGTATGTGAAAATTTTGGTTTGAGTTGAGAGAATTCTAGCTGGTTTGTGCATTTCTTTTATTGATGATTAGGTAGTTAACATGCTTAGACACTTTGTGCACCAACACATTCTATACCTAGAGAGACTTGAGCCTTAATTGTTGATTTGTGTGATTCACTTGTGTATGCTGTAATCTAGAACTTGTGGAAACTCTTTTTGATGCCACATGTTTTGAGCACACTTTTAATATGATATAGGCCATTTTTTAGTATTGCTACCGACCAAATACAACCAACCTGCATTCATACACCATTGCTCCCATGATTTGAGCCTTATTATCCTTTCTTGTGTACATTTTTCCCTGTTGAACAACCCATGACTAGAAAAACCACAAAAATACATTGTCAAAATGCTGTGTATGAGTGGAACAAATCAAAGGAGTGTGTGAGGCTCAAGTGTGGGGGGTGCTATTATGTTTCAAAGTGAAAATATGCTGTATAAAGGCTGTAACAGCAAAGAAAAGAAAGGAAAAAGAGAAAATAAGTGTTTGAAGCTGAAAAATGAAAAGATTCAGAAAGTTGCATGAAAAAAATGAAAGTGAAAAGCTGAAAACAAACAAACAAAGTTGGTTTATCATGGTATGATGCTAAAAAGCCAAACCAAACTTGAGTATACACCCTTAACCAATTTTTTTCTCACTGTTTCACTATTTTTGGACTCAAAGCCTTGCAACCATTTCTGACCTACCCCTAGCCAAACCACATTACAAGCTAAAAAGCAAGTCCTATTGATTCTATTTTTGGACTCAAAGCCTTGCAACCATTTCTGACCTACCCCTAGCCAAACCACATTACAAGCTAAAAAGCAAGTCCTATTGATTCTATTTTTGGACTGAAAGCCTTGCAACCATTTCTGACCTACCCCTAGCCAAACCACATTACAAGCTAAAAAGCAAGTCCTATTGATTCTAAGCGTGTTTTTGACATATTGGCGGATGTTAGAGGTTCTACAAGCCTATGGAAATGCAGTTTTATAGCAAGTGCAGAGGGTAAACACTTTCCCTTGATAAATTTGAGAGTGAATGAGTGTATACACATCCTTGTGAGGTTAACTCTGGTGTGCATAAGTGAATGGCATGTTCTCTGCTGAAACTCAATGAGGTGGACTGTATTTGACTGGTTTGGAGGCCTTGATGCTCATTTCAGATTTCTTTGCATATGTACATACTAGGAATATTAGGAATTGATGAAGTGAATGAGTATTGGTGTGAAAATTCTATGAAGATTTTGTTTTTAGGCTTTGTGCCTTGTTCTTAGTTTTACCCAGGAGTGCAAAAGAGCAAGTGTGGGGGTGTTAAGTCCCTATTTTTACACAAATATAGGTGTTAATAGTACTTTTTTTGGGATTTTCTTGGTCTAAATATGTGTTTTTAGATTAGATTCTCTTATTTTGTTAAATTCTCTTTTGTTCTAGAATTAGTATTAATAGGATAGTCTAGCATACTTTTAGGATAGTATAAGTGCCATTAGTTTTCAGCAGTTTAGTTTAGCATTTGTAGAAATTAGAGCTTTAGTTTTGATTAGCTTGTCTTGGTAATCTAGTACTATTAGGTGTATGAGTTCTAGTCTAGGTAGATTCCTTTACTCTTATGTTAATAGCATGGCATTAGTTCAGTGCATTGCATTCTAGTTAGCTTTATTGTTTTACTTAATTAGAATCATAGTTAGAATTAGTTTATATTAGTTAGAAGACTAGGTAAATGTGTCCAGCTTTTAGTTAAGTGTTTAGTTACTAGTCTAGCTTTAATTAGGTGTTTTTACTAAGGTGGTTGTGACTAACTTGTGTAAATTGTTTTGCTACAGCATAAACTGATCAGGGACAGTGAATGAAGGTTGATGGAAGTTTGATTGCAAGAAAAACAAAAGCAAAACAGCCAGCAGAAAGTGCAGTAGAACAAGCTTAGAGTCAAAAGCTGTCAAGTTGACTTTAGGGTTGACTTGCAAATCAACTCCAAACTTGGTGCAAGCTTTGGGAGACTCTAAGAGACAATAAGAGAGACTTTTGCCGAGTTGGAGTAACCTCAGAAAGGGCTGGAAGCTGAATCAACCCATCATCCCTTGTTACGCATGACTAGTCAATCACTCTAGTTAGCTTTAGTTAGTCTTAGTAAGTTTTTGTTAGTTGTTTGTAATAGGTAGATCAGTTAACTACAGTTATTAGTTGAGTTTAGGTGAGTTAAGAAAGGTATAAATAGCTAAGAATAGATAGGAAACGTCACTTTTGACATTCTGCAGATTCACGAAAACAAATTTTCATTTTTCTCTTCTTTTCCTCTCATTTTCTTGGCTGGGAGCTCAAGAACTAAGTGAGAGATAGGGTCAAGAACTCTAAGATTTGTGTTCTACATTCGGTATTATGTTTCAATTCATGTTTTCTTTTCATTTTCACCGTTTAATTTTCGTTCTCCTCGTTCATTCTTGATTCTATCCACCTTCACTTTGATTTCATGATGTGTTTTCAATTTTCTCTTCACATTCTTCTTAATCTTGTAAATTGAACAGTTTTTCTTCCGTATCTTACTAAGTTTTGGTTATGGATTTATGCCAAAAACCTAGTGTGTCCAAAAGACCGAAAAATTCCAAGATTTCAGTGTTAAACCTGGCTATTAATGGAAAATTGTGATAGAAGCAAGTTTAAGTGTTCTTGAGTCTTTTTTTTTCACTGTGATTTGCCAATTTCAATTTAAGTTCGAATTTCATTTTTTGTGAGTTGTAATTGATTGATGTTGGTTAGATGAATGTTAGCATTTTTAATTTTTTAATTCAACTCAAAAACCTATATGACAGTTTTTCTTGTTAAATACCGTTTTTTTCGTTAGCCTAGGCTTTGGAATTGTGATTTTCATTTGTACTCAATCATTTAGCTTCGTTTCAGTTCCTAGATGCAATTAATGTTAATAGAAAGTGTTTTTCATCATCAAATCATCTATTAATCTATATAATATCAGAATTTGAATCATGCAGCGCACATTCACATACATATTTTCACTGCATAAATTGTGATTTTCTTATTCACTTGTGATTTTCGAGTTTCTATTGAATTTCATATGCATATTTTAGTTAGTTTAGGTGATTAAAGCATGTTTCATGCATCTACCTTGTAAAATTCACATGTTAGGTTCATTTAGGCATTTCATCGAATACTAAGTGGTAACTAGGTTTTGATGAACATTTCATCAAACAGTTTGTAATTTGTTCATTCTAGTTGGTTTTAAACTTCATATTTCGTGCTTTAATTACTGTTTGTACATGTTACACATTCATTTCATCATTTCATTCATCATATAAAGTAACTTCATCTGGTTTTAGTAAATTTAGGATTAGTTTATAGGCATAGTCATGCATTACATATTAGCATATTATTTTAGTTAGTTAAACTTTCACCACCACAAGTTGATTAGAGGCATTTGTATCTCTATATTGTCATTTCCATGTTGATATCCAAAGTTGTCTGTATACTATATTTTAGGAGAATAATTGATTTTGAATGAGCAACTAATTATAGTTCATCACTGGTATTTACTAATCATTTGAAACCAAAACTACAATTGCAATGTCTAAAGCACTACTACACACTCATCAACCACTATCAACTTGCTGCTTCTTAATCACTGCGTAAACTTTCTTTTCATTTAATTAAGTTTTTAAACCTTTCATAAATTATATATTAAAGTAAATCTTTATTTTAAAATTTTATTTTATTAATTATTGTTCCTGTCTAAACTGAAATGGAGACCTAGACCACAGACCAATTATTCAAAATATTTTTTTCGCAACAATATAATTTTATAATTAATTAACAAGATGATATATTTGTTATTTTCATATTTTTATTGTTAATTTATTAATTTTTTTTTCTTTTTTCAATTCTCTATAACTTATCAGTGAACTTGATTTTAGAGAGGAGAATAAACTAATTGATTGATGAGTTAAAATTGAAAAGAGAATAAATGAATCAACAAGTTATATATAAAAAAATAGAACTAATTATTATATTGTTGTGTTGATAGAAAAAATAATATTTAAATAAAAATTAAAAATATTTTAAACATTCAATTTCATAAATTTATTTAGGCTTAATTACTCGGATCATACCAATTTTGGTTCGAAAATTTCAAAATGGTACCTACTTTGAACTTTGTCTCAATTTAGTACCCAATTTTGATTATTGCATCAATGTAGTACCCTTTGTTAAGTCTTCACAAACGGCGTTAACTACCTTGTCACGTGTCAGCCTATGAATTTTTTAATTTTTTTTTGAATTTAAAAAAAAAATTGCCATGTGTCAAATCTTTGATGTGACACGTGGCAAGGTATTGCCATGTGTCAAGGTACCTGACAAGTGTCATTGTCTTCATTTCAACTTAGTCTCCACATGTGTCTATTTGTTTCAATTTAGTACCCATATATGTTCATTGGTTTCAATTTAGTACCCAATTTATTTGTTTTAATTTTGTCTAAATATTTTTTTACAAAATAGAGAAATATTGTGTCTCCCTTAAGACCAAATTTATTATTTATATAAATGTTATATTTATATTTGTTATTAAAAATGACTTACAAATATGTTATTCATGACTTTTACTATTAACTTTAATATAAATTTCAATACTTAATTTTATAACTCATTTTTAGTAACAAATATCACTATAACATTTATATAAATAATAAATTTTGTCTTAAAAGAGATACAATATTTCTCCATTTAAAAAAAATATATATTTGAATAAAATTTAAATAAATAAATTGGGTACTAAATTGAAACAAATAACTCATTTTTAATATAAATTTCAATACTTAATTTTATAACTCATTTTTAATAACAAATATAAATATAACATTTATATAAATAATAAATTTGGTCTTAAGGGAGACACAATATTTCTCTATTTTGTAAAAAAATATTTAGACAAAATTAAAACAAATAAATTGGGTACTAAATTGAAACCAATGAACATATATGGGTACTAAATTGAAACAAATAGACACATGTTAGGACTAAGTTGAAATGAAGACAATGACACTTGGCAGGTGGCGATACCTTGCCACGTGTCACTGACAATGCCACGTGTCACATAAAGGGTTTTTGACACGTGACATTTTTTTTAAATTCAAAAATTATAAAAAAATTATAAAAAAAATTAAAAAATTAAAAAATTCAGAGACTGACACGTGACAAGGTAATTAACGGCGTTTGTGAAAACTTAACGGAGGATACTACATTGATGCAATAATCAAAATTGGGTACTAAATTGAGATAAAGTTCAAAGTGGGTACCATTTTGAAATTTGCGAACCAAAATGGGTATGATCCGAATAATTAAACCATTTATTTAATAAAAACACAATTTAAAATATCTAGATTTTCAACATGTTTAATTTAATTAAGGTTTTCAACTCTTATATGTTCTTACTAAAGTCAACTTCTATTTCTGTAAAAACAATTTACAATATTTTGTACACAGTTACGTTTTATTTCTTGTCATCATCGTGTCACTTATGTTTTACCTAGTTTATGAATGAAACAAAAGAAAATAAAAGGAAGATAAAATGAAAGATAAGATAATTATTTAAGTTGTTTGCTACGAAGAGAACGGAAACGATTATAATTTTATTCTTTCTTATTTAGTTATGTAGAGAGTGAAATACAAAAAAAAAATTGCATACGGAGAAAATAATATAATTATATTTGTTAAAGATTACACATGCAAAGATACTTTGATCTTTTAATTGTAATAAAACACTTTCTATTTTAAAATAAAGTTAGAGAAAAATATAAACTTTACCTGAGTTAATTTTTTTTAATCATTTTTTCATTTCTTTTTCTCTCTTTTATTATTACCGCAGTTTTTCTTTTGTTTTAATTACATCTGCATTTTCGTTTTCATTTTCATTTCTTTTATTTTGCAATCCTGTAATATTAAATATATATATATATATATATATATATATATATATATATATATATATATATATATATATATATATATATTAAAAAAATAAAAAAAAAAAAA
>Ga0214542_1001343_pt1 | contig 50178 bp, 24 predicted proteins | sample CNSS1metaG_FD_160096 | JGI IMG/M metagenome (GOLD analysis project Ga0214542, IMG submission 160096) | Root nodule microbial communities from cowpea collected in UCLA plant growth center, Los Angeles, California, USA - CNSS1 | ecosystem: Host-associated > Plants > Roots > Nodule | place: USA... | reverse complement strand
TGTTTTGGTTCTCATGAAATTTTATTTGGTATTCTAATCTAAAATGTAGACAATTATAATTTATTTCAAAGTATTTGATATGGAAGAAATAATCATCCTCCTAATATTGAATATTTGATAATATTATTTTTTCTTTACCGTAATTTTTTTTATAAAAATTAATATTGAAATAATTAGAACACGGGTACGGGTATGGGTACGAGATTATACCCGTTACCCGTTGGGGATGGGGATGAGACAAAAGTTTGATACCCGTTGGGTTTGGGTATGGGGATGAATTTTTTATGCGGGGATGAGTATGGGATAATGAAACCCGTCCCTGCCCCGTCCCGTTGCCATCCCTAACTATTACTGGTAGAGATGTTAATGGGGCGGTAGTAGCTCCTTTATACCCTATTCGTTAGATAAATATTCGTTCTGTACTCGTACTCATATCTGTCGGGTATCCGTTATGCGGCCATATAAGTTTTTAATATCCACGGATACTCGCAGGTATTTATAAAAAATAAAAACAAATATTTAACAACATATTTTAATCGTAACTTTAAATAAAATACAACATATAATATTCATAAATTTTAAACAAAATTCAAATAACCCATTTAAATAGTGTTGAATGACATATTACAAAGAATTGATTTTTTCAAAACTAATTGATAAAAAATAACTAATTCGTTTTTTATATTACTGCACACTTTCTATTTTTTTATTTTTTCTAATTGTTTCGTTTGTCATTAAATTCATTCGCATCTCCAATATATATATATATATATATATATATATATATATATATATATATATATTTAAGACTCTCAATTTAAGTGTTTAATAGCATAAATCTTTCCTTTATTAGGTAATATAAAAAATTTATCTTATTTACTCTATTATTATTAATTTTTGTTTCATTTGAAGAACCTTTTTGTTTCGTTAAAATAATTTTCGTTATTTCTCAACCATTAACTATGTTGATATTTGAAGTTTTCTTATATCTCTAAGGTATTTTTCATCTTATCATACCCTTAATTATACATTTATTTTTCTTTGTGCAATTTCATTCAATAGTCTTTCAAATTGTTTCTAAGACACACATTTAATAATTTTTTAATTTTTTAATTTTTTAATTTTTTAATTTTTTAATTTTTTAATTTTTTAATTTTTTAATTTTTTAATTTTTTAATTTTTTAATTTTTTAATTTTTTAATTTTTTAATTTTTTAATTTTTATCATGTAGAATATTATTTTGATATATTTTATATAATTATTTTTTAATTTCTAACTCATTATAATCATGATGTAATTTTGTCACTATAATTGTATAAATAAATTTTATTTACTCTAATATAAAAATTTAATGTAATTTTCCTGAATTTTTTTTATCACCATCCAACACATATTGAATTTCAAAATATATAAGATCTATGTTAAAATTTTGTTATTATTAGTTTAATAGTTGTTCTTTGTGTGATTTTGATCAAGTGATGTATTATAATTTTTGTTAGTATACAAAAAAAGATTCATTAAAATTTAAAAAATTTAAGTAAAGAGACATTTAAAATATATTTTAATTTGAATATTTGTTTTCCTTTTATATTTTTTTAAAATTATTTTAAAATTTTATCAACTATGTTTCATTAATATTTTCAAATTTAATAAATGTTTTGGTTTTCATGGAATTTTATTTGGTATTCTAATTCGAAATGTATGCAATTATAATTTGTTTCTAAATATTTTATATCAAAGAAACAACCATCTTTTAATATTGAATATTTGATATATTATGTTTCCTTTGCCATAATTTTTTATTATTTTATAAAAAATAATTAACTAATATTGAAATAGTAAGAAAATGAGTATGGGTATGAGTATGAGAATATACCTGTTATCCGGTGGGAATGGGAATAAGACAAAAGTTTGATACCCGTTGGGATTAGGCATGGGGATATGAATGCATTTTTTCTATGGAGATAGGCATGGAATAGTGAAACTCGTCGCCACCCTGTTGTCATCCCTACTTAAGCTGGACCATCTCGGCCTTCGCCTCGTGCTGACCTATCTCGACCATCGACACGTCTTGGTTGTTGACCCGACCTGTCTCTACTGTCAGCCCAGGTCGCACTACGTAGACCGTCGACTCGGACTGACCTATCTTGGTCGTTGACCTGAGACGACTCGTCTAGCCTGTCAATCGTGGTCGCATCGTATGTCGGCACGTGCCAAGACGTTGGTTGAGATAGGTTGGGCTTGACCATGCCGACAACCGAGACAGGTTAGACGATGGCCAAGACGAACCAGTTGAGACGAGTAAGTCATGCCTCGTCGGTCCATCTCGGTCGTAAGTTCGGTATTCTGGACTGTTTGCTTGAACTGTCTTAACATTTGACCCAGTTCGTCTCAACTATCGTTTTGATCCTATTTGACCTGTTTCATACGTTGACTGAACGATCAAAACAGTCAATCTAAGACGACGACCTAGACTGTTGTTGTATAAAGTATTTATTTATTTATTTAAATAATATATATTATAATACTGATGTAATACAGATATGAAACCAGCTGTAATAAAAAAAATGTGCACAAATGAGTAGTTGATATAAAGATTAAAAATAATAAAGGCAAACATTAATTTCTTTAAAAGAAGACATGGACTACCCAACTTAAATATTTAACTTCGAATTGACAATGAATCAACTAAAAACCTAACTACAAGGGAAAACGTTCTCATATAAAGTTGAATAGATGGTATACGTATACGCATAAATTCTAAACTAATAATAGCCAAAGTGAATATGCTTTATGTAGATTAGGTACATGATTAACGAGAGTTCGTATAAAAAAAAATTGTTTGGTAGAAGAATTTGTTTATACATGGGAATTAAAAAAATTTGTTATCATAATTTTTTAAAATAATTAAAACTAGGTTGTTAGCAGTAAATATTTTGTATGTCTACATATTCTTTTTACTATATTTAGTTTTTACTAGAAATATGTTTGAGATATAACATGTCTCTATATAATATTAAGAATTAAACATGATTTTATTTCTTAAACTTGAATACGATTTTTCAATGCGTTTTTCTTTCAAATTTTGAAATATTTTGATTTTTATATTTAAAAAATAATGAATATAAAATTCTTTTAAATAACTCAAATGTAATCTTAAAATGTATTTGACACATAAAAATTTTGAACGCAATTACGTTAGAAGAATTATATTTATTTATTTTTAAAGTTTAAAAAATTTAAAAACCAAAATGTATCAAATTTTTAAAAATGAATGAATTTCAATTTCACCTTTAAATTTAGAGACTAAATACATATTTAACCCTAATATTAATAGTGATGATATTATAAACAAATAATACTTAATTACATTACACTCATCTTTAGTGTTGTAATATTTTTTTTTATTTTAAAACATAATTCAACTATAAAATAAATATATTAAACATGTATTCCTTTATATATTATCATAGATTTCTTAATTTTAAAGTATACTGAAAAGTAAAACATGAATAGGAACGGTGAAAACAAAAGAAACCCTTTATTTCAAATTCAAATTGTAGATATAAAATTATAGATTTGATTATATTTTAAGTTTATCATAAATTTATATTTTATTTTTATTTTTATAATTAATTGAGTACTCTAAATTTTATATTTTTTTAACTAAAATTTTATTATTATTTTCTTACATTTTAAAATATTTAGTAAATAAAAATTTAATAAAAACTAAATTAAAAGTATATAATTTTATTAAGTCTATAAAATATTATCTGCGTACACAAGAGATTATTCTACTTTTATATATATATATATATATATATATATATATATATATATATATATATATATATATATATATATTATTCATAACAATATAAATTTGGTTTTGACAATAAATTTCAAAAGTTACTTATAATTATAACATCTGGAAAACAAATATGGGATATTTATAAATTTACCTTTGTGATAATAAAAACTAATAAAATTATTACTATTATAAAATTAGATATGAATAATTTTATAATTTTATTATAATATCTTTTAATTTTATAAGTAGTTTTATAATTAAGAGAATGATAAAATTTAAAAACATGTCAAATTTTAAATTAAAAAAACTGTAAACTGATAAAATATTATTTTAAAAGTAAGTTTGGAAAATAAATGTAAACAAAAAAAAACTGTTTTATATGTGGATATTTATAGATATAAGATATTACTTTATTTGGTAACTGTTATTTAGCCATATATATTTTTTAAAATGTATTTGCACAATGATTAAAATTAAAAACGGATAGAAAATAAATATTATTTTTGGAATGATATGGTATTTCTATGTTTTTATTTTGTAAGTCCCAACTTCTGTTTATACGAGTTTCATCATTTTTAGGTACACAAAAGAAACTTGTTTAGTATTTATATTTTAGACTTCTAAGATCATTTTAAATAAAAAAAGTGTCAATAATAAGTATGGGATAGTTGGAAGGAACATTTTCAATTTATAGGAAATATTTAGAAGAATTTATTTAAATTGATAATATAATTTTATAATATTGTTATTATTTGAAGGAGTTTTATAAATAAATCTGTGAAACATAGTGATGAAAGTTAAGTTCTGTTTTAATTTTTTTCTAATTATTTTTGGAAAATTATGACCCTGATCCATTTTTGAGTAATGAAGTGCATGCTTTTTCTTTTTCTTTACTAGATCATTAAAACAGTAAAGATGCGTGAAGAGAAAAATAAATACATTTATCTAGAGATTACGATAGTCTACTGATAATTTCACTATCAAATAAAATGTTATAATTACTAATTTAATTAACAAAAGTCTCTTAGGACACATATACAAATGTTTTTGACTTATTTTTGCTATAATATCTTTTCCAAATATTTCTTTACAAATATTACTCTTGATTTAACATAAGTTTTTTGAAACTGGTTTTAATAAATTACAATTAAATTTACATAAAATAAAACTCTTCTTTGATAAAAAGAAGAATTATTAAATAAATATTTAACTATGTTTTTTATATTTATTTATCTCTTCTAATCTTAAGTGTGGTTCATTTATCAAAACATTAATGCTTTGTTTGATGGTATCAAAAGTAGATGGAAGGATTGTTAAACGTGTTAGACATGGGTGTTAATTTTTTATATAAAGACAAAACTAGGGTATAAATTTGATTTTTTTTATCATATTATAAAATGAAGAGCAATATTTGTAATAACAGTAAACTTGTATAATTAAAAACAATAATTTGATAAAAATAAAATAAAATAAAGGAACATTTTTTAAACGAGCGAGAAAAATAAATAAAAGAAAATTAAAATTAAAATAAATATGAAAATAAATATAAATTAACTTGAAAAGATTTAAAAATTGTACCTTATTGCCAGACCACCCGTGCACCTCTTTTGTCGTTAAGTGCTCGCATTTTCCACCACAAAGCTTCTGCACTTTCCACACTTACTCATCGTCTTACTGTTTTTTTCTAAGAATTAAATTATTTATAAATATCCGGGTGAAATATGTTTGTGGACTTAATCTTCAAATAAAATATAAATTAATTTATTTTTTAAATTTTAACTGTCTTTCGATCTTTAAAATATGTAAATTTAATATTTTTAATTAAATTTTATTAAATTAATTTAATGTTTCACGTACGTTTTTTAATTAATATTATACTAAAAATATATTAAATAATATAAATAACTTAAATATTATCATAATATACGTTTTAAATTTTAAATAAATTTAACAAAATTATTAAAACAGTTAAAAACACAAATCTCCGAAGTTAAATGATTGAATTAAACAAAACTTTGAAAAAAGATTCAATTTTCATCGAGAAAGAAACAATAAAACATATTTAATCTTAAATATTTTGTTTTATATATTTTTATTTTTTGGCCATTTAATCACATTATCAAATATATATATATATATATATATATATTTCTTTTTTTTTTTCTTTTCTTGTATCACAGTACAAACCTTTGCATGAAAAATAATATGTAATAGTATAATGATTTCACATTTTGGAATCACACGTCGCTTTTGCGTGCACTTTAATTTTTGTGGTTTTGGCGCTCTCTCTCTTTCTAATATTGATTGCTCGATTTCAAAATAAAATAAAAGCAACAACATTATAAAATCATAGTTTAGTAATATTTTTGTATGATAAGGTTTATGCTGGCTTAAAGTATTAGCAGGGGCTGCTCGGTGCTAACTTTAGAAAGCTGCAATTGCAAATATCTCTGTACCATTAGCCGAATTGCTTTTCAATTTCACGAATTCAGGTTCTTTTCCTTTTAATAACAGTTCATTGCAAATTCTGCTTTTGTTTGTCATCTGTTTATACTTTTTGCTTTCTATGGTTATTTGCATGCTCTGTTTATGTATGTTAATGGGAATTCTGTATTTCCCCCCTCGTCTATGTTTTCAGTTTCATTCATCACTGGGAAACTAACCTGTAAGATGTAAAGCACTTATTTGTAATTTTTTCTTTTTCATTTTTTGTTTTTAATTGTCAAGTTTCACAGCTTATGGAGGATATGAGGGTCTATGATTAGCTGACGACTTGATAATCTGAATTATGCAGTTGTTATTTGTAATTACGATGAGATGAAATAAACCATGTTTAATGTGGCTGAGTTTTTATGGAGTTGAATTTCTGTGTTTTGTTCCACTTTTTAGTTGGCAAGTTTGAATTTTATATTCTAAAAGAATCTAATTTTTGGGTGGTCGCGTGGTTTTGCAAAGTTATAAACATAAACATGTTTTTCGTCCTGGGCGAGATTAATGAGTATATGGACACGAGAATGATAAATCCTTCAAACTGAAGATACTATGGGCAGCCTATTCAGCAGTATTGAATGATTGCCGTTAAAGCCTAACCACATAATTGCCGGTCTTTGCCTTGAACAATTAAAGGAAGTAAATAACCAAACCAGAACTGATTGGTCACATTTGGTGCTCTTTATTACACAGCTCTTGTATTGTATGACAGCTTTTTATGTTTCTTATACAATTATAATTTGGAAATGATTAGTCCCTTGACGAGAAAGACTCCTGTCTGCAGAAAGTGGTAAATACTTACCTAATTTTAGCGGTGTTCTATTTCTATGTCCAGATTCCAGATCTTGTTCTGTAAGAATCTGGTAGAGTTGTCAGTTATCACCGCAGAATTTTTTCTTGTGGATGTCTTGTTCTCAGTCTGTTCATCATTTGTTATTGGAAATAGTTCAGCATATTGTAGTGGCAATGGTATATGTTACATTATGGGTGTGTCTGTTATTATTTATTTATGATAAGTTTAGTGTTGCTATTTGCTATCATTTTCAGGAATTTCACTCTATCGCTGACAGTGGGTGGTAGAAGTGATTTCAATTCAAATGGAGCAGTATGAAATTCTAGAACAAATTGGCAAGGGTGCATTTGGTTCTGCTCTGCTTGTGAGGCATAGGCACGAAAAGAAAATGTGAGTATCATCCAATGTCTTTCTGAAATGAGTTTTAAGATATTATATATCCTTTTGCAGGTTAATCTGTTAAGCATTTATTTGTTAACTTATTATTGTTGCTAATATCGATAGTCTGTTATATCATATATATGGTCTACTTTTTTTGAGTTGTGCCATTTATATTTTAGGTATGTTCTTAAAAAGATTCGTCTTGCTCGTCAAACTGACAGAACCCGTAGATCTGCCCACCAGGAGGTAACCCACTCTTAGTGTTGGATGTATTGAATGATTGTCATTTTTCTGGAAGGGATTAGCGAAGACCAGACGTTTTCATGTAGAAAATGAAACTTTCATTCTTGTATATTTTCTATTGTTATGCTAGTTTTTGCACCTTGAAATTTGAAGTTGATCTTTAAGCCAAGGTTTCTCATTACTTAGATTGTAAGACGCTTCGTTGGTTCTTTATCTTGCAGATGGAGCTTATTGCTAAAGTTCGAAATCCATTTATTGTGGAGTATAAAGATTCCTGGGTAGAAAAGGTTAGCATTGTTTTCAAGATGAGTTTTCTAACTCTTTTTCATGTTTGTGTGTGCCAGTGTATTTTTTATCGACTTACTAAGGTTGTCAAAAATCCTTTTTTCTTTAAATGTTTTGCCAAAAGTAAACCTTATTTTGGGTTCTTCAAATTTAGTATTTTGGTCTTTACTTATTTGTTTACAGACGTGTTATTTTTTATCATAGTAACGGAAATATTGAGAGAAGAGACTATATTGTAGTCCATTTTGTTGGTTTATAAATTTGATTGATTTCAGATACTGAATTTAGCTATCTTACTTGCAGGGTTGTTTTGTATGTATCATCATTGGCTATTGTGAAGGAGGGGATATGTAAGTTATAATTTACTATGTATTTAAATATTTGAGTTAGAGCATTTATTTACACTTACACATTGTCTTTTACTAGCCAAATTGTGTAATCTTTTAATAGTTAGGCTCTGTTGAACAGGGCTGAAGCTATAAAAAAGGCTAATGGAGTCAACTTTTCTGAAGAGGTTGATCACTTTCACAAAAACTCCATTCACAACTGAGCCTTTCCAATTTCCAGCTCCAAGATCTTTTGAACTGTATAAAATAATTGTTATAGGTGAACCTTGTGCATGCAGAAACTTTGCAAGTGGCTCGTTCAATTGCTGATGGCTCTTGATTACTTACATGGAAATCATATCCTTCATCGTGACGTCAAGGTAACGGACAGGATTTCTTTAAGCTAAACCACCGTTGATGTTATGTAGCTAATGTCTCAGAGAACTTTGAGGAACAGCCTTATGTTGATGTGTGATTTTCATCTGTTTCAGTGTTCAAATATATTCTTAACAAAAGATCGAGATATACGTCTAGGTAAATAGCCTTACTCATTTTATCCTCACACTGCTATTTTGATTTGATCTCTAAGTTGGGATTTCGTGTGTTGTATACTATCCGCATGCTAAAAATTGTGGATGCAGGGGACTTTGGTCTTGCTAAAATGTTGACATCTGATGATCTTGCTTCCTCAGTGAGTGATATTGCCGAACTATTTTTTTGTTCACTGTTTCAACATTTTTTTTTTCTGAATTAAATTCTGTCTGTTCTTGCTCTAAACTTAGGTCGTTGGGACTCCAAGTTATATGTGCCCAGAGCTTCTTGCTGATATACCCTATGGCTCGAAGTCAGATATCTGGTCTTTAGGTAGGATAGATTGAATTTGTACTCCTATAGCCTAATTTTGATTACTCTTTTTTGTTCCCCCTTTTACCGTATCTTTAGCCACAGTTGTCATTAATTTTGATTGACGAAATAAACAATTGTTAACAGGATGCTGTATCTATGAAATGGCTGCACACAAGCCAGCTTTTAAAGCACTTGTAAGTTATGATCCAAAGCTTTTGTATTCATTTTTCTCATGAAATGTTATTTACATATCTTGTTAATCTTGTGTAGGAGAATGTACTATGGTGTTAGATTATAAGCATATCTGACTTTCAATATTCAACATTTATAAAGTGACTATCCTAATATTTTGTATTCATCTTTTTAATGAAATGCCAGGAACTTTGTAATCTTAAGTAGGAAGTTTTATAAGGGTGCAAAATTTGTTTAAAACACTCAATATTATGTTGTTTGATTTTAAGCATTCATGTTCGTGTTTAAGACTTTTAGTTGTACCATTTTGGAAAGATTTGCTTCTCATCCATTTATGATGGCATACTAACCCAGTATTTCACATTTCTGAATATCTCAGCATTACATCATCGACTGTACCTTTTTAATTTTTGTGTGTGTGTTGTCTTCATTTGAGCAGGACATACAATCATTGATTAACAAAATAAACAAGTGTATAGTAGCTCCCCTGCCAACTATGTATACTGCTGCTTTGTGAGTCCTCTGTTTCGTGAGAATCTTTGACTTGTCTGTTTTTAGCTGCTTTATCTAACTGATAAATATATGAAATTTAACTCTTACGTTGTAGAGTTATGCATGTTAATTGTTAAGTGTCACATCGTTTAAAATTTTACACCGTTTTTCAATATACTATATTTACACAAGGACAAATCATTATGGTAGAAGTAGAAGGATGACGTGTAATTCAGTCATCAGAATTGGTTTACCATTTTACATTTTGCAATGCAACTTAACAGTGAGCAATCCAATTCTGTGTATATGCCCTTTCCGGTATATATGATATCTCATTGATTCTCCTCATCATTATTCCCTCTTTAAGTTACGAACCTCCTTCAGTGACTTGATTTGTGTCACTAGTTTGACATACATATTTCTTCTTTCAGTCGAGGGCTTGTCAAAAGTATGCTGCGGAAAAATCCAGAGCTGAGGCCAACTGTAAGTTTTATCTTTTGGGAATTTCATTACCTTTATTAAGGTGCTATTAGTATATAGATTAAAACTAGTCTATAGAAGAAAAATGATATGCATATTCCATTGTCAATTGTCATTAACTGTAAGTATGACACAAATGTCATCAGTCCGACAAATGAAGATTTATATTTGTGCTCTTATTTTTTTTTTCGTAAATATTTTTAATTTTTAATTTTCCACCTCGTGCGTTGTTAGGCAGAGCAATCCTTGTAGTCATCATCGTTAGTTTAAGTTTCAATTCGATCTTATGAAGCAACCTTGAAAGTTGTCGTAAAAGTTCTAAGTAAATGGGCAGAAATTACTATATTTCCAAATTTAATTTCATATTTTTCTTTTCATCCATGATATAACTAGTGTAGGAAAAATTTGCTTGGCATTGGCTCTTGGCTAACTTTATTTTGGTGGACTTCTTCAAAACAAATTAACCACAGATTGTTTTGACAGGCTTCAGAATTACTAAATCATCCGCATCTTCAGCCTTACATTCAAAAGATTCACCTTAAATTAAATAGCGCCAGAAGAAGTACTTTTCCTTTCCAATGGCCGGAGCCAAATTATGTAAGGAGAACTCGGTTCGTGGAGCCAGAATCTGTTTCTACTCTTTCTGACCAAGATAAATACTTGTCATTTAGCAAGGACATGGCACTGAATCCTAGTATTTCTGGAACTGAACAAGTTTCTCAGTGTTCTACTCAAAGAGCACTTGGATTATCCACTTGTTCAGAAGAGAAAATCTATGAACTATCTGTAGGTTGTGTAGGTAACAAATACAATGCTGACACATCAAAAGCCACGAAGGTCTCAACAGTTGAAAGAGCACCAAGATTGAGGGCAGTTACAGCTTCTGCCACTGCCAAAAGGCAGACAATGGCACCATCAAAGACAACCTATACTGGTCCAAACAGAGATTCAGTAAGTTCATCCACGGCATGACCCAATATTTCCATTTCTCTTGATGTCAATTGTGAAAAAAATGAATTCATGCTAAACTATTTGAATTAATTTCTCTGTTATTCCCAATGGTGTGAGTAGAGAATTAGGCAGTTTGTACATGCTGCATGCATAAGTGAGCATGTCCACTTCCTATATAGCAAAAGATAATTTTGATGACATTTTTGCACTATTATGAAATCACAAACTGTCGTGTGTTAAGTCTGTTGGTTTTACGATAACTATCTTAAAAGTTATATCACCAATGATTGTTAATTAGTTGACAATATAAATTTTTCTAGTGGTAGAGTATAGAAATTAAACTCAAGAAGTACTCTCTTATTTTGTAAAAGTTTTCTTATAAAACTGATAATCGTAAATGATTGTATCTACAAAATAAGCCGCGCCAAGCGTGCACAAGAGCCTAATTGGTGATGTGATTAGCAATATACTTAAGTTTCTGCTTTTCATTTCAGCTTCCAGTATCTAAGGCACCATCTGGAAGGTTTTCCACACCACCAAGAGCCAGGGCGACAACAAACTTGTACACCAATTTCTGTGTCCTTGGAAGTGTGGACTCTCCTAATGTCTCTGTTAATGCACCACGAATCGACAAGATGGCTGAATTCCCAATGGCTTTCAGTGAGGATCCCTTTTTCCCTGTTCGTGGACCATCATCAACTTCAGCTCGCTGCTCTTCAAGCTCAACACGGAGTACTGCAGATTGTTCCATCACAATGGTCAAGTGTACAATTCAGGAGGACAAAGTTACTGTCCCCAACATTGTCAGTGATGCTTGCCCTGGTCCAAAGGCAACTCAATACCCTTCTGAGCATGTAAAAGCTTGTGTTTCTAGTCGCTCCTCTGCTGAGGTGGATCAGCGCCGGTTTGACACGTCATCATACCAGCAACGCGCAGAGGCTTTGGAGGGTTTGCTGGAGTTCAGTGCCAGACTCCTTCAACAACAAAGGTTCGATGAGCTTGGGGTGTTGCTAAAGCCGTTCGGGCCTGAGAAGGTTTCTCCTAGGGAAACAGCTATTTGGTTGACCAAGAGCTTTAAGGAAACTGTGGTCTAAGGTTTTCTTTTCATGCACGTTCTGATCATTGCTAACGGATAGTGTACATAATGTTGTGTATGTTGACGGTAGAATAATGAAGAGTGGCTTTTATTAGTGGCATTAGCATTTTCGAATTCAGATTCTGTCCTGTTTTTTCTTTTAGTTTTCCTCTGTCCATAATGATGGGAGTGCAGGAAGAAAAAAGGGTGGTGCAGAAAAAAGAGTCCTGAAAATAAAGAGGAAGATAGACCATTTATTGTAAATTGGAAGCCCAAGAAATCTAAACCGATCAGCATCAACTATTAGGAAGATAGAAAAATCAAAATCAATTTGTCCAGGGAAGCCCCCTACTGTTCTCTCCTTCCAATGGCTTCATTCATCTAAATACCAAAATCATGAAGCTCCAGAATTGGAAGAGTACTAATAATATTATGGCAATCACTTTCTGAAAAAACAAAGCAGCTTATGTGGAATTCAAAAATATTTAAAATAGGATGTATATTAATTGACTGTTGTAAAAGTAATAATAGATTTGGGTTGTTTCTTTTGGCATTTTTTTCAGTGACAATGAAAAAAGAAGAAGAAAAGTATGCATTTAGTGCACAATGTTATGACTTGGGAGTAACGAAAGTTGATGAGCATCAGTAACTCCAACTGGGCATAGATGTTTGTAGAAATGTATGATCCCAAGGAGAGAATTGTTCTTTTGTAAAGCCTCCCATTTCCTCACAGTTAAATTGTGGAGAATCTGCTGACATAATCTCAAAAGAAACCTTCACTCAACCCAAGACAACAGAGTCTACTCATCCTTCACAAAACTGTTACCACTCACCTTCCTTTAAGAACATTATTGAACAGACACAATTTAACATGTTTATCTTTATTATTATTATTATTATTATTATTATTATTATTATTGGTTTCATTCATTTTCTTGTTAAATATTTAAGCAGAAGCATCACGTAATAAGCATACGACTGTTACTTTTTCCAAAATTGTCCTTGTGATTGTGACTTGTTTGGATCGTGAACAACTCAGTTGCTATCTTTTAGAAATGTACGACAACTTCTGTTTCTTTCAATCACTATTCCCATTCAACTTTTGAACAAAAAGGTGATTTCACCATCTTTACTCCATTCTTGCAAAAAATGCCCCAGTCAATCCAAACGATTTTAACTTAAAAACAGGAACTTCAATCCTCACCATTCAGCTTTGCTTGAACTTTCACTTAGATCATCCACTTAGGCCTTAAATAATTAATTTTTGAAGAAGTATAACGAATTTACTAGTATAAAATATTAACATAGAAGAACTCTTCATTTTTTCGCAATGAAAAAGTCGTGCGAAATTCTCACGGTTTTGCTTTTGAAATTATCACGAGACCCTTTAGTCCTATGGGTTTTTTTTTTTCCTATTTTAAACAAATAATTAGTCCCTAAAAAGTGAATTCTGTTTAGATAAAAAATCATTAATAACTCAAATTGGTCCCATAAAATATCATTTCAAATGAAAAGGACCACAAAAAAAATCTTACTTTATAATAAAAGGGTTATTTGGTGATTTTTTTCCAGTGGATAAACATAACCAAAGCAAAAACCTTAAATCCTTTCTGTCTCAACCTAAACCCTAGCCAAGCTGAATGAACACGATCTACATGGCTATAATGCTAGTTTGGACTTGGTACTTTGTAAGTCACAGTCAAATGATGTCTATGATGACTAGACCCACAATCATTATAATTACTTCTCTTTCGCCATCTTAAACTCTCTCCATTGTAGCCAATCTGCATCTGCATACACCATCGAAACAGCTTAACTACACTTTAACACCTGCCACCCCTATACAAAGTACCAAACTTATCTCTTCCTAACGCAATCATATTTGTCTTTGTGCCTCCAACACTGCAACTTTCTTTTATCAATGTACCTCCTTCACGTACCCATCCTTTATTTCATGCATGAAGGAATCTACTTTGCGATCAAAAGTTAAATATGGGAGTAATGCATGAAGGAATACACTTTAAAAACCTTAGGAGTTCAAATTTCACTCTTTTTAAGTGTCACGGACTACAGTTTAAAACGTTGTTCTGCACTTCTTAAAAACATTAAAAATCAATACATATCAGAAGACATATCAATAATATAAGTATAGAAGTAACAACGTTTTCCCTCCGGTGAAAGGCCAATAAAGAGTGGACATGCATTTGATTCCTTCTCTGTTTTCGCATCTCTGTGGTGTGGTTTTCGGTCAACATTCCCTGCTGTTCATACTTGGTCGTGTCAGGAGATATATGTCGGGCAAGTTAGGTTTGTGCCTCCTGTGTTTTGTCGCCATTCATCCAAGCTTTCGCTAAAACCCCAAACCTCAACACGTTATACTTAAGAGGACCATTTATTACCATCATCTATTTTTAGCTACAAGACCCATAATTACGACATTTAAATGTCATTTTCCTCCCTGATGATGCTTCTTCTGACGCTTTAAATAGTGTGGCCATAAATGGCTCACCTGCAAAGGGTGCATATGAAGAGGTCTACTTTGTTGAGTAAATAAAGTTTGAAAGAAAAGCAAAAAAAAGTGGGGTTGTGTGATATAGAAGAAACAAAAATGTCCATATTCTTTCCTGTACAATGAAGCGCCATTAGGTTGTAATAGGTCGCGCTTTGTCATTCCTTAGTGGTCCAAAAGGGTGGCAAAATTGACTCGGAAAGTAAACTCATTGGATGGAAAAGAAAAATTAAAGAGACCCTTCTTTTTTTTTGTGTTGAAAAAATCAAGAAAGCACATTTGAATGGGTATTGAGATCGAAAGGGAGCAATTATTATTGAGAAAATGAGGCAAAAGGAATAAAGGTTATGTGTTTTGTCAGAAAATTATTATTATGAAGGACAGAACAAAATAGCATCCAAAAGCAAAGGCTGTGGTTTGTTTGTCATAGCCTTTCAGAAAATGATGAGATTATGTTCATAGTGATGGCTGAAAATTTTGAAAAAGCTCAAGGACTTGATGACGTCTCTAGGCACGCGCATTTTAGCTTAGGTCCCCCTCTTTCTGGAACACAGCTTTTGTGTCCAACATCACAGTAGTGTGGATATAGATATAGATACATATACTGATAAACGAGTCCTCTGTTCTGATATATATATATAGGTTATAGCATTGTTTGCTCTTCCTAACATGTCGGTCTTGGACATAGCCAACACCTATAACAAGAAGAAACACCATCACTACTTATCTCACTATCAAACCCTGACATTTTCCAGTTGTATATGTCAGAGAGCCGCAGCATCTATTCGTACCCCAATGCTTAGGGGAATGGGAAACAAACGTTAACAGTAATGCTACAACACTTATTAAGATCAAAACAAAACTCATTATGTTGCAACATTATTGCATGTTTTAGTTAATACATTCATATTCAAGTTAAAAGTACTTCGAATAGATTCACTTTTCAGGTGGATATCGTCAAAGCAAACACATACTCTTACATGATATATATCCTTGTTTTGCCAATAATTTGATATATCTAATGAGCTTTACTTGAACACAAGTAATGGTTCTACTGTGCTGGAAATATTTTGAAGCTAGCTATGCCCGCTTTCTGTTGGATTGGAAGTAATAATTGTAGAGCTGTTTATGTTTAGATTCTTCCAAAGTTCCCCAGTGTTGGCAATGAGTGATGAGGATTTGTTATATAACGGCCTCACCAACATTCTCCGAGGAAACATCATCTTACATTCTTTAGTCTTGCGCAAATTCTTTCAAGTGTCCTATCATTTCTACCTCATACTTTAAATGAAAATCAATAAATCCGACCCGTTTTGGATGGATATGATCGAGTCAGAGAGAAAGAGAAACAGCAGATAGAAAATAAACTACGGAATGAAACTCAGGATATAGTTTATGTTAAAAGTATTTAACAAAACCACTTCATTATTTATGATGTTTAATATTATTATAGTTGGATCGTTCGAGAGAAGATTTAAATATGAACCCAACTATATAATGGATTAATACCATTCTTAATAAAAAACCTTAACACAATGAATTTATAGACTTTGATTTATATGGTGTTCAATTTTTTCATTTTTACTTAATGTAAGATTTAGACTCAAACTTCATTCAATAATTATTATATAAATGGAATAAGTCTTTATTTCTCATATCTTACATCCTAATCCCACTTTTACCATTGAGTTTTTGTTGTGACTATTTGTAGATACTTTTGTGTCGTATTTCTTAAAACAGGTTCAGATCAATCTTGCAACACAGCATATGTTGATTTTACTAAGTAGACTCTTATACTATTTTTTTCTCATGTCCACATGTCTCAGCGGCACATTACTTTTTTTTTTTTAATGTTGTTTTTAGAATGTTAGCTTTCATCTTATTGTTTTTCTTTTTATATTTATATTATTTATAAAATTACACTTCGCAATCTTTTATGTACAAGTTAAGATTTTATTATACATTATTTTTTTTCTTAATTATATTTCTTATTCCTCATAAATTTAGATATTTTCAGTTGAGATCATATTAATTTGTTTTTCTATTGAATATTTAAAAGTTTTATATTTTTTATTTGAATCATTATTATTTTATTTCTCGTTGAGTGTTACTGTGTCTCGTTTACTGCTCACCTGTCTCTACAAATTAAAAACAATGTGAAGTTTGTTAAAATAAGATATATCGTAGTTAATATAGAACAACAATGGATTTATATTGCTTTTAATTAAGTCCATTTTTTATTTCTCTTCTTTCACTTACATAATATTTTTTTTCACTTTTATTAATAATTATAAATATCATTTTTTATTTTATTATTATTTTTATGATATACTTTTATATCACCCTACTTTATAACCATTACATTAATTAACATATTGAAAATATGATGTTCACTTAAATATATTTATTTTATTGTAAATATGGTCATAAATATTTAAAGATATTGCCTAAAATGAGTCATAGAATACACCATGAAGTATAATAACAAAATAAAAAATTGCAATTGAAATGACCGATGTGTACATGAATATTAATAAGGGTAATATAGTTTAAAAACTAATTAAAAATTAAAATTTTCTAGCAATTAAAGATATATACATTTCTCTTGTTTTCAAACATTATTTTAATATTAAAATGTGCATTTAATATAAATAAACATTTTTTATGATTTTTTTGCAAGGAAAATCTTCGGTATTTGTTTTAGTTAAGGGTGGTAAAAATGAATCTATTTTATCTTGTGTCATTAGTACCCCACTAAAAATTGGTTGGTCTAGCCCCATTTTTCATAAATATTGTCTTAATTTTCATTTGATTATTTTAACATGATATTAAAATTATTCATTCAGAATTTATCCCAAATAATATTTAATTTTTTTTTCTTTATTGACTTTTATTAATTAAATTTAGCCCTAAATTAATTTTATATATTTAGTTAAAAAATGTAAGATTTCTAATATATTTTATTACATATTAATGTGATTCTACCCGTGCGTAAGATAACCTCACAAATCTTTTATAAGAAGTTTGATCAAGTTTATGAAGAGTTAATTATTTTTCTTTGCTTCCCCTTAATAATAATGTTATATAGTATATATTGATATAGTTTATTAACTTTTAAAAGGACAAGAAAAGCAACATATATGTTAGTTCCTTGTTGGTTAAATAGTTGATAAATCGAAGGGTCGCATTGTGTTGATAGAAAAGTGGATTGAACATGTTAGTCCGTTAGGTTTTGTTTTATAACTTTTTTACAAATTTGGTATGTTGACACTTATGATAAAGAGATTTACTTGTCACTTTTAAACAAAAATAAAAGAATATAATCACAAATGTACATAAAAGTAATAACGCTATAAGATAAGATACTTAAAATGCTTAGGTCGCTCAACTTTGTAAAATTCTTTTTGAAAGTTTATGTTAAAAATCTTATATAAATCTTATTATTTTTTATAAATTGGTTGTGTAAGATTTAATTAAATTTAAAGTCTACTTTTTATCCTGTTTAACGAAATTTATTATTTATTTGACTTATTATATCACTGGTCATCAAATCACTAATATATTAATATTTAATTTTACGTTTAATATGAAAAAATGTGTTAAAAATTTTATATTGATTAAAAATAAAATATTTAGATATTGTTAAATTTTAGATAAAATTGAATTATACTTCAAATATTAAAATATATGCTTCAACCTGATTGAAACATATGTATGAGTTTCTCCTTAACACTTGACTATATTTAGGAATTGAAAGATGTTATGAAGCAAGAGATGTTTGGTTAAGGGTAGATGAGATAGAGAAAGTAGTAGAATAATGGGATCGTAGCTCCAAACGTGGCCTATGTCATTATGTTTTAGTTTTTCGGGATGCGAGTAACGCAAATAATTTATGTTAGATTCCCTTCTCTTCATCTATCACATGACATGACATCATATATTTATATATATTTATACTCTCAAACTCCTCAAATGTGAATTGTCACCACAATCACTCACTAATGCCTCCATCATACTACACTGTCAACACTGATAAAACAAACATCTGAACCATGCATGCATAAGTGTCAGTTTGTTTTACTTTAATAATCACATTAAGATATTCAACATTTACTTGGAACCTATTAACCTTGTCTGCATATATAGATAATTACCTTTTCTGATACACCAAATTGATTCTCAGAAAATATGGATTTGAACTTTGTTGTAGGTGATACATAAAACTCTTCCGATGAAATCAACTATCGAATTATATAAATAAAATAAACTTCGATTCTATAAAATTAAAGTTTATTTTTTAATACAATATTTATGAATTAAAATTTATCCTAATAAATTTGTTATTTATTAGATTTATTATCTCATCAATGTAGAGAGTGTATTAAATATCTATATCTATTAAAAATAAAATAATTTTTTATAATATTTAAATATATTCGTACTTTATCTTATAAATTAATTTTATAAAATTAAATTAGACTTAAATTTTACCTTTCAACATAAATTACGAGAAAATGACAATAGTATAAAATATAAATACGTAATCAACAAACTATCCTAGCGAAGAAAAAAATACCACATAGCATTATAATCAATTACAAATAACCACCAGAAAGTATACCTTAAATAAAATTGTATAATTTAAAAATTTAGTGGAGAGGATATTATAATAAATTAATCTAATGAGTCGGAGGATAAAATATATTCGTAACAAGAAAATAATTTATTTAAATAGGTGTAAAATATTGGGGTTAAGTTTGAGAGTATTATAATTATAAAAAAGAAAATCATTTAAAATTATTGATTAATTTGCAACGACATTTAACACCATATTTTAGCAAAAAAGTTTAAAGTGTCGTGGCCTATAAACTACTGTTGTAAATATAATTCGGAGGCTTTCACATTTGTCATAAAAATAAATTCATATATTTTTAAAATTTTTGTCAAATGATACATTTTTTTAATTTCTATTTAACTTTTTTTTTATTCTTCTAAATTTGAAATCACACACCTTTATTCCTTATAAAATAAGTATATTTTAATTGTAGTCTCGGTAAATTTGTATTTTATTTTTTATAAAAAACTTAAAATCACAATTTTTGTCTCTAATATTTATTTTAAGATAAATAGAAACAGTTTATTTTAGAAATTTTGAAAACTTTGACGAATATCACATATTAGCATTTTATGAGATACACTAATAATGTTATTTGTTATAGTGAGTTGGCCTTCTGTTAACGTATAAATGAATATCAACTCATTTTGAAATAATTATTTTTATTTTTGAGTTTGAAAATAATGTCCTTATTGGTATAAAAATTACAAAATTACAAATTTTATAATTATTAATATATATATATATATATATTTATCTTTTTTTGTCCATATTTATTTTTCAAATTTATCTTTTCAATATACCATTTTTTTATCAATTTTGTCCATAATGATAAAAAATTATTATTTTATCAATTTTATCATTTTTTAAATATATTTTTTTTAATTTGAATTTTTTTAAAATTAATCATTTTTTTAATTATAAACCATCTATAAAAATAAATAAAAATATCCACAATAAATTTATAAAAATATTTGTTTAATTTCATAATTATAATAACAAAAATAATAATTTTATTATATTTTATTATGATAAAAATAAGTGAACACAATATGTTGACTGGTTTAAGTAATAAAAATGTATGTGATGTTAACAAATATTCAATATTTATTTTCATGTAATTTTAAATAACTAAGACTGTGTATTTAATCTCGTTAACTTATATCACAACTGTAAAAAAATATTAAAAAGTATATTTTTATTTCACATAATCAACTGTTAGTGATAGTCAAAATTATGTCTTTAGTTTAATGTAATGCTCACCTGCTTTGCAATTTGAACACTCAAATATGATTTTATTTCACTATTTATACTTCTAAGTGATATCTCAGCTCTGATTACTTTTAAACATATTTACTTAAATAAATATAAATGGACGTGAGAGTTAGTTACATTTAAATATTCAAAATTTAACATCTTTATTCATTAAAATTAAGTTGCACTGATTGGAAAACTCAACCTTTCTTAAATATTTAAAATAAAATCATCCATCATGTACTATATTATTTTATGTGACGAAGTGGGTATTTGAATATAAATAAATATTTTTTATTTCTAATTATTTAAATAAGACTGTACTTTGTGGTTTGTTAAATGATAAATTTTTGTTACATTTTCTTTTGCATTTATTTGAATAGTATATATAACTTGACAAAGAAGGAAAAAATAGAAATGATAAATAATAATAGGTAATATATTAAATACAAAAGAAAATAAAAATAATGATCTGATAAAAACTAATTTTGAGAATTTAAAAATACATATAAAATAATAAAAACCTGTGTGACTCAATGGAGTAAAAGTTCACATGATGTATAAGAATTTACATGATAAAATTATGTATAAAAGTTATTCATAAAAGTGGCTAGAATAATTTTAATCAATGTTCTTAAAATATTAGAACATCTTATATATATATATATATATATATATATATATATATATATATATATATATATATATATATATATATACCACTTGATTTCTTATTTAGATTTTTCTTATCATAATTAGTACCTTCAAAAATAACATTTACTCGAATATCTTTGACTCTCCTTTAAATTTTTAATTCACTTATAACATGAAAAAGATAAAAACAACTAAGATAAAATAGAAGAATTCAAAAAATTATAAAAGATTTTCTTCTTACAAAAGAAGATAGTACAAAAAAGAATACATGAATTTGGAACTATATTTCATTTCAAATTTTCAGTATTTTAGTTTTTTTTATGTATTTTTTATGAATATATAAGAATTTGTAAGATTAAGACCTATATTATGACTAATTAGAGATGTTGTTTAAACAACTAAAAGATGATTTTATTGAAATTTGAGTGTATTTCCTATTTTTAATATCTTTGTCAATACATTAGGAAACTAGTTGGTAATTATGATCGCATTTATAATCAATTTTGTTAACTGAGCACCTTTAATTTTCAGAGAAATGCAAGAATTGGAAGGAAAAATACACATTTCCAAATGAAAACTGTTTTGAGGTGGTTAGTTTTAAGAAGAAAAGATCTTTTCACATCACTGTTTTGATACCGTAAATAATAATAACAATAATATTAATAATATATTAAATTAAATTATTTAATTAAAATACAAATGAAATTATTGAATATAAAAGTAATAAAATAGATTGTACAGTGAGAGTGAAAAATGTATGGGAGGTGAACAAATAACGATCCTTTTAAGAAGTATATATAGAATTGTATTGATTATTAACGCGAATGATTTGATAGTTCTTGTGGAAAAATGGTTACCTTAATTACCATTAAAAAATTATGATCTTAAATCCGTGAACATTATAGTATTAAAAAATTACTAAAATTCTTCAGTCATCGTATAATTGACCAAAAATAAAATAAGCAACTCTAATATATATAATTGTAGAATTAGAAGCAGTGGTATATATTATTAGCAAAGGAAGAAAGGAAGAGTGAGACTTGACACAGTAAAGTGAATGGTATATGATGATAATTAGGCATTAATGGTGACGACAAAAAGTACTTCACATCTTCTTCACTTTGACCATTCTTTGTTTTACTTTATCATTTGCTGACACGTCATTGTGAGCTTCATTACCATTTAAACATTCTCCATTCTCCATTGTTGTCACCATTACTATTCTATATAAACATGCGTTCCTTCATGCTGTCACCGCTTCTACCAACATTTCAGCACCCCCCAAAAACACAATAACACTGCTTGCTTCCCACTTTCACAAATGGAGCCAAAGTGCACCATAAACTGTCGCCGCTCGGAGTTCGTTCCGACCCCTCTGCCGGAGAGTCCTCGAGTGCCTATGGAGTTTCTGTCACGCTCATGGAGTGCCTCTGCTCTTGAGGTCTCCAAAGCTCTTTCACATCACCACTCCTCTCTCTCCTCTTCTTGCATGCCTAATTCAAACAACACTTCCATTCCGGAAGAAACTGTTCCCAACCACACCAACACCAACGCCTTTCTCTCTGAAGATTTCTCCACCATGTCCAAGAATCAGTTCTCTTTTGCTTCCTCTGCCACCTCTCAGCTCGTCCTTGAACGCATTATGTCCCAGTCCACAAGAGAGGTGCTGTAAAATGTTTTAGGACACTTTCTACGTTGTTCTGAATATATACATTGTTTTTAATGTTGCTGTCGGTTTTCTCATGTCACAGGAAGTGTCTCCGTTAACCTCGGGTAGGTTATCTCACAGCAGCGAGCCTTTGAATGGAGGTGGTTCCTTAACCGGAACAGATAGCCCTCCGATTTCACCTTCAGATGAGTTTGATGACGTTGTTAAGGTATTGTCTAACTCAACTCTCTTTCGTTTTCAAGTGGGGTGGGTGGGCCCTGAGGACCGAGTTGCTTCAACTCTCACAGCTGCAATACTTTTTTGTTTGATTTAACTTTGAGGGGTTTATCCATTTTTGTTTTTAGTATTTTAGTTTGTTTTTGAAATAGGGAGAATACAGCATTTGTCTTGTCTTCTCTGATTAGTCTTAGAATACAAGACATGGGAGAAGATTCTCTTCTCGTCTTAAAAGCCACCCAAAGGGAATAATAAAAAATGTAAAAGATTTTGCAAAAACAGAATTGAGGGACCCATCTGTGTCCCTATAGGTGGTGATTCCGTGCCGCTTATAGGTTATGTAGCTCCTACTGTATGTGTGTGTGGATGCATGGAATGGAAGAAAGCTAGGCCTCTGTTCACAAAAATAATTCGTTGGAACTTGGTGCTTGCTGCTTGAGGGAGAGTTTAATGACTTTGGATCAACTTTATTTTCCCACACTCTGCACGGGAAATGGAGTGGAAAGAAAAGGAAAAAAAGTGGGAACTAGAGCTGTGAAGATGAATTAATGAGGGTCAAGACTCAATGACCTTTAACATTTTGAAACCGGCAAAATGCTTAGTGCCGAAGTATCAGATGAGGAAAATCACTGATTAAAGGGTGTGTGGTGTGTAAATGATGTTATTTTTTCAAGTCAACTTGCCGGATGTTTGCCTCGTGAAAGGACAAGAAATTGCAGCACAGTGATCCTTTCTCCACACATTCACGCAAACAATTTTCACCTTTTAGCCTTAGAAGGCAAACTGGTTTTTGATTTGGCCAGAATAAAGGAAGGGTCTTGTTCTGCTTATACTTAAGTTGGAGATACTACTATACAGGATGTATTATCGTACCTGTGATTTTGTTTTGTTTTTCTGTACTTCTGAAACTAATCCATGAAAACTAACATAATGTGGAGAGGAAAAGACGTGCGCCAGTGACTCTAGATCTAGGGACAGCCGTGAATGTTGTCGGGCAGTCCTATGATATGTAACTTCGAAATGAAAGAGGAAACATCTCTATAATGTTATATCAATACAAGTCCAACATGACATGTTTTTTTCATTCTTAAAAGGAAAAGTAAAAAACAAGTTGTGTTTGAGTTAGTCATAGGTATCGTGTTCTTACCTTGTAAAGCACCGAGTAACGCTAATGGTTATCCTTCTCAATTATGCAGTTCTTTCGGGCAAATAATTCCATTCACCCTTTGTTCAATGGTGGACGAGCCAGTGCAACTATTGGCAACGGCACGGCAAGCTCAGGACCAAAAACTGTTGGAAGATGGTTAAAGGACCGAAGAGAGAAGAAGAAAGAAGAAAACAGAACCCATACTGCTCAGCTGCATGCCACTATTTCAGTGGCTGCAGTGGCTGCTGCCGTTGCAGCTATTGCGGCTGCAACAGCAGGCTCGTCTGCTCCCAGCAAGGATGAGAAGATGGCAAAGACTGACATGGCTGTTGCTTCTGCCGCCACATTAGTTGCTGCACAGTGTGTAGAGGCTGCAGAAGCTATGGGGGCCGACCGTGACCACCTTGCTTCTGTCATCAGCTCTGCTGTCAATGTCCGTTCTCATGATGATATTACTACTCTTACAGCTGCAGCTGCCACAGGTAGAGCTTTTGCATTCATTAACCATCTATTTCTTAATAATGGATACTTTTTCAGAACAACAAATTATTAAGACCAAAATGCTTTTGAAAGATCTTAGCAATATGTTGTGGGGGCTTAACCATAAAAAAATGACTTATGTTCATGTTTGGCTTTTGTCTTTCATGTGCAGCTCTACGAGGAGCGGCAACCTTGAAAGCAAGAGCTTTGAAGGAGGTATGGAATATAGCCACAGTAACACCACTGGAGCGAGGTATAGGGGGGATTGGACTATGTGGTAAAAGTATTAACAGTAACACTAGCAACACCAGCACCAGTGATAGCGGGGAAGTTTTCAATGGAGAAAATTTTCTAGGTGCCTGCAGCCAAGAGCTTATTGCTAAGGGCAGTGAATTACTCAAGCGCACCCGTAAAGGTAGCATCATCAATCACCAATATGCTGCTAGCACTAACTCATTCTTTCTCTCATTTGCAAAAAAAAGAGTAAACTCCATTTTGGTGACAAATGCAGGTGATCTTCACTGGAAAATAGTGTCTGTCTATATACATCGAACCGGCCAGGTAATTTTCCTTTCGAGAATTTGCAGTATAAAGTTGGCTTAAAGTCCATTCAATCACAATTCACAAGGCTTGCAAACATTTCAGGTAATGCTGAAAATGAAGAGCAGACATGTGGCAGGAACAATTACCAAAAAGAAAAAGAGTAAGCACAGAGCAGCCATTAGATTAGAACTTTGTTTTTGCTGGCACAGAGGCAGCCATAAACAATACCTCATAACTTGTCCTCTATAAATTATGCAGATGTTGTGTTAGATATCTGCACGGATTTACCAGCATGGCCAGGGAGACATCTGTTTGATGATGGTGAAAAGCGACGCTACTTTGGATTGAAGACAGACCAAAGGGGGATTGTGGAGTTTGAGTGTCGAAATCAACGAGAATATGACATCTGGACGCAAGGGGTTTCGAGACTACTCTCCATTGTAGCACAGAGGCAAAACAGATATGGGAATTGAACCTGTCATCTTTAATACTTACCAACAGAGTCGCTAGCTATCACTGACTACTGAACTCGATTCAAACTAGATATGTATTGAGATGTAATATGCATGTGTTTAGCCTCAAACAATCATCATCGGCAAGACTCAAATGGACTAGGTGATTTCCGAAAAAAAAATATTTTTTACTGTCTAGAAATGTAGAATCCTAGGAATTGTTTTTTCCACCCAGCGATAATGCATGTGCCAAGTCCCTAGAATCAAGAATCGCTCCAATGTTGTCATACGTTGTCATGGATAACTTATAAATATAAAAAGATTCACGTATTTCCATTCAACATAAGCTTTTGAGAATTGTTTCCTGAATAGATATCTGATATGTTTAAGAGTTTGATCTCCTTCTTACCTTATTTTTCTCAAAAGGTAGGTGGATTTCGGCTTTGGATAATTAGTTCACAACAATAAAATGTGTGTGAACTTTGGGTTTAATGCATAATACAATAGAGTATACAGCCAACAGTGAAGAAAATTGCTAGCATTTCTACACTCTTTATCTTAATTGCATCTGAAGTAGAACTGATCTGAGCTTTTAGATAGTTTGTCAACATTCAATACAGTTTCACACTACATTACAAGGCAAAGTATTTGCACAAGAAAACAAAACTACTGTACTACTTATTAGTTATCCCCTACTTGTCACAATAAAGTTTGGATAAATCTTTAAAGCCTGTTAATTTCGAGTATCAAGATGGTAAATGTATATTTACATTTCAGTGTAAAATTTCATGTTTTAATGAAGAGGTTACGAGCAGCGTGATACTCACATGGAATTCTTCATAAGAACTATCTTTTGGCATAATTAACGTTCCTTAAAGCAAACACATGTACCTAGGCAAGGAATATAAAGCTTCTAGAATAATCTCCTTAGCTAGCAGCAGCTCTAAAGATAGTAAGCAGAGAAAGGAAGAGGTTGATGACGTCTAAATACAAGGAGACCGAAGCCCATATATACTGATCGTAGGAGAACCTCTTTATGAGGTTGTCTGTGTCATATATGATGTAGCCACAAAATATAAGTGATGCCAGGCCCCCATACACCATCAATGAAAACTTACCCAATGGAAACAGAATCTGCAAGGAAAGGAACAACACATTATATCTGAAACCCTTAGCAATTGTTGATATATACATGCATATCAAGCACAAGACTTTTTCTTTCTCTGCCTTTATAAGTTTTTTGGACACCTCCATCTCATTCTGGAACATATTTTCCGGTATGATATGGACTTTTGCGACAGAAAGCACATTTCAGGAAGAAACACCCCAGACATAAAAACTTCATGACCAAAAATACCTGTATCAGGGCAAAGGCAATAAGAACTAGAAATGCTCCAAACAAGAATGGGCCCAAAAAGTTGAAATCGTGGCCTCTCCTTGCGGCAATAAAGGTGTAGATAGTCAGGCTGAACACCACCACTGTAGTCAATATCACAGACTCCAGAATAATTTTCCCTGTATCCAGTTTCCAGTCTCGTTAGAAAATAATTGGAAGTTGTCACTGAAAATGTTCATTCTAATAGACATAAGGAAATGCTAACGTGTCACTGTCAGATGAAATAATAATATTAATCTTCTTTTATCTTCATTTAAAAGGATAACATGTGATCACTGAAGTAATATTGTTATGAAAGTTTGTCATTTTGATAACATATTCAACTATTGAAATGCTTGCTTCTATATGGGAAATCAATTGCTGTGCCTGCACAATTTCTCAATAGTGGAAACTGATTCTCGAATGGTTGTTAATTGAGTGCTAAAAGATGGAGGGAATCCAGAATTAAACCTTGTTGTCAAGGACTAAAGAAATTTAACACTAGCTTCCAAATTTTCACTTTGCTGCATACTTATGGACGTTAATCGACCTGCAACTTCTTAGTATTTCTGCTTTTTCTTTGTGTAATTAAGTTCTAGTTTTTTGATGCTAAACGAATGATGTTCTAGCTATTTTATCTTAATAAAGTTTCCATCTTAATAAAAATGGAGAATACATTATTTTTTGTATGCCTAAATTATGAAATGCTGTTAGAATTCAGTAAGTAGAATAATACAAATAAATACCAAGTAACTAGGACATGTAACCAAAGCGGATCACACAGAGTTTGAACGGTTCTAAATCTTAAATTAAAACAAAGGCTGAATACTCGCACTTTCCAATGAAAACACGCATTTTACTATAAATACGCTCAATCAAACTCAAACTCAAACTCTAAGCGCTTCCATCGATTCGTGATCAATTTTATTATCCCAATAAAAAAAGTCAACATTTTAGGTAACACACTACTGCATAATTATTTTTACCTCTTTCTTATATTGTAATATATCTTTCGGCATCCAAACATTTCAACTATTACACCCAACATCAAAAGGTTACAAAAGAAACAACCTTTTCGCCATTCCATTTTAACGTTTAATTGACAGAACATTACGAACGCACCCACAGTGAAACCAAACAATATAACAGAAATCATAAATGACAAAAGCAAATAAGCAACATTGGTAAAAAGAATTTAAAACGAGAGAGAATTCGGTGACATTACCGCTAGTAAAAGCGCAAGTGAGTCCAACGGCAAAGGCCAAGGTGACGGTAAAAATGAAGAGGAGGAAGTAATTGAGAGGGTGTTTCTGGTGGTAATAGTAGAGAGGGCACAACGCTGCAACATATGTTAATCATTTGTCTGTGAGAAATAAAAGAAAAGATTGAAGACATGCATGGAGGAATAGGTAGAATAGAAGGAGACGCACTGATAAAAGGAATGATGATGAGGAGAATGTAGATAGCAAGGCCTGGGGCGGTGGAAACGATGAAGTGGGGAATGGGGCGGAAGAAGACAACGACGGCGGCGACGGCGACGGTGAGAAGCAATTGGAAGGTGAGGATGCAGTAAACCTTGCGTATGAAGGACCAACGCAGTTGAGGATTCTCGAGCATGGTGGGGTAGAGGGGTCTGTCACCTCCACCTCCACCACCGCTCTCAACGTCGTCTCTTTTCATGAACATATTTCTTTCTTTCTTTCTTTCTTTGTTTCTCTGCAACCAAGGCTTTGTAGACGTGTGCGTGTTGGTTATGTTTTCGGTTTTATACTATGAAGAAACAGATTCTTACCCTTTAAGTGAGGAAAAGATGACACGTGTCTGTGTGTCTGTCGTATGGTGCATGCACCTTCTAGCCGTTTCTCCTACTCCACTCTACCACCTTCACACGCATTCTTCCCAACTACGTTTATTTTCACCACTTTTATGCACTCTTACACTATGCAACTTTTCATAGTGTTGGACAGTTTCTTTTTCTCTGTTGTTACTGGTTCGAAAACAAAGCTTCTGTGTCTTGTCCGTGTGTTTAGGTTCTCTGTTTTTCAGTTCTATGGTGTTTGTTTGTTAATCATTCGCTTAACAAAAAATGGTTAAAGTATTATTATTAACATTATTAAAAATCTTAAAAATACATTTACAACTTTAAATAAACGGTCATGATTTTCATTTTTCTAATACACTTATCTCACATCTTCATAATAATATTTCTTAAATAAAAGTATCATGTTAGTTCTTAACAATTACTTAAGAGAATTGCTTAGCATTTGTCTCTATATAATTGTATGTTTAGTTGTTGCTTTTTCTATAAAAATAATTTAACAAAGGTTTTTATACAAACATAAAAGTGGTTAAGAAATGTAAATAGCTCTCGTGATAAGAGTTATTATTATGATTGAAGCGTGATTTGTGTAATTAATTCATTGATTGAAAAAAACAACAACGTGAACTATAATTAATATATATATATATATATATATATATATATTAGATTTTTTTTTTGTATTTATTACCATATACACTTCTTGTGTTTCATATATATATTCTTTCTTTCCATTTGTCCTCCTTAACTTTATGAAAGTTTTGAACTCAAATCATAATTTTATAACAAGTAGGCATTTCATAATTTTAAAACTCAAATCATTTTTCCACTTTCAATTCAACTCCAAAATTTCAAATACAATTCAATACCTAAATAATCCTTAATAAACCAAAGTTGTTGACATCTCTTATCATAAAAAGATTAAAAATAAAAAAAAAATTTGAGAAATCCTAACTTTACTAAAAAAAATTGGTTTGTACATAAAACATACCAGCATTAAAATAACATATATTAATTCATATTATCTTAATCTGTATCATATACTAAAACGTGATTTCTGATAAAAGAAAATATGATGGATGATTTTAAAATCTTGAATAAAAAATATAAAAAATTTAGAGAAATATTTTTTAGAAAGATAGTGATGTTTATTACTAAAGTTAAACAATTAAAATTTTATAATATATATATATATATATTAAACATAACTTACAATTTTAATTTATATTATTTTAAATCCATCCGATAAACTTTCTATTTGTTATAGTATTAATTTTTAAAATTATGATTTTTAATTGGTTAATATTATAAAGAAAATGTTACTCAACCCAATTGAAGTTAAACTCTTAATAAACCTGTCTATTTTGATGACGCATTCTAGAGTATAGCTAAGGCTTCAAGGAGTAAGAAGAACATTAAAGCTCCAAATTTTAATTCCCCTCAGCGAATATATCCTTTCAAACTACTCTATAATGCATACGAAGAGTCAACAAAAAAATAAGGCGCGCCCCAAAGGCCCAACAATCATATTAGTACAAAATTTACTTCCATAAATAAAAATAGTTATTTTATTAATATTATCTTTTAAATCATTATTTGTTTAATTTAACTATTTTTTATTAAATTATTGTTTTAAATTTAATCATCATAAATAAAAATTAATTATAGTAAAATTATAAAAATTATTTATGTTTAATTTTATAATTATAACAATAACTTAGTTATAATTTTATTATTTCTTATTATTATGAAAGAAGTAAATATAATGTTTTTACTACTTTATATAAAAGATTTAAAATTACAGTTTTGATTTATGTTTTCGTTTAAAAATATTAAGTTGATTTTCCAGCTTTTATAGTATAATTTGGTTCCGATTTTTGTTAAAGTTATGCATTTTTGTCGTTTTTTCTATACTTTCTTGAATTGGGTCAAGATTTTTTCATAAAAAATGAAGTTGTGAATAATGATAGTTTGCTTTGTTGATGTAATTGACATAATCCTCAAGTCAATTTTGATGAAAAATTCTTACTCCACTTCAAGAAATTGAATGAAAAATATAAAATTGCATCAATTTTCAAAAATTCGAGACCAATTTGAAACTAAAAAACCCTAGATGACCATTTTGACATTTTTAGAAAAAAAAATGGATCAAAAAGTAATTCAACCAAAATTTTGGCACACCCAAAATATTGGTTGAAGATCTACCAGTATAAATAATTGTAGTTAACTAAGTAACTTATCGGCGTATGCAAATTATGGAAAATAAGTTTCTAGCAACTACAAACAAGTCAAGAAAACATACATATCTTGTAAAAGTCAACTATGACATACTTAATTTCATTTGTCTCTCAATCCACATTAAGTAATTTTGTGGCATTTTGCGTCTTGGCCACATGAATGAGAAAGGAGATGAAGATATTGTTTAAAAGGAGATTTATTTGATAACCATAAGATGGAAACTCTCTACTCTTATGAGCATTACATGTGTGGTATAAATTTTTGGAACGTAATGAACACAACCAAAAATTCATTGGACAATGCCTCATTGACTTACATTCATTCTTATTGTTGGGATCTTTAAGAGTTTTGTGATTCAAAAATGTACAATATTTCATCTCGGTTAATTGAATTTGGATTTTTGTTGGATTTTGTGTGTGTTGTTCTTCTAATGTGTCTTTATAATACACTGAATATACAAATTTTGAATTTTTAAAATTAAAAAGATATTTAAAATATCAACATATTTTTATTGCTCAACAGAGAACAAAAAAAACCAGTAAAAAATTTGGACTCTCATTAATTAATATAGTTTAAGCAAATAATTCATTACTCAAGTCGATATTAATTAACCAGAGAAAAAGTATATCTATATCAAGAATTTCTTGCTCATGGTAAAAATATGATAAAACTCAAATGACACATGATGTTGAGACAAAAAATACTAGAAAATATCATTCAAGTTAGAATTTTTTACTTAAAAAAAATAAAAAAAAAAAAATATAGTTTTTAAAATAAAACATAAATAAATAATTTATATATATAAAATAAAAAATACAAAAATATATATATATATATATATATATATATATATATATATATAAACATAAATTATCTTATAACTAATATATTTAATTTAATTAAAAATATATATTTATCATAATTTAATTTACAATTTTTTAATTATCATTTTAATAATTATTTAAAAATATTTGAGTTTAATTATATATTTGAGTGTAAAAAGGAAGAAACAATTAAAAATGTCATAATGTCTTTTAATCTATATTTCTATAATATTATATAAATAAATCTCTCTTTGTGTCCACATTTTTTTCCAATTTTATCTTTAAATTCTTTTTTCTTCAATTTTAAATTTCAAGTAACAGTTTTTTTTTTAAATTTAGTTACTTTTTTATTTAACATTTTCTTTTAAATTTAACCACTTTCTTTAAAGTAATAAATAAAAATTATCTACAAAATAAATAAAAGCTATCTATTATCAAACTATCAAATTTATTTCTATAAACATGATAGAAAAATAGTAGTTTTTTTTTAAATTGTTAACAGAGTGAAAATTAAAATAAGTTAATGGTTAATCAACACCTTATTATGTCATCAGCGGAATCAAACAACGTGTAATCATTCTAACTTAAATGATGATTTTAACTTTAAGTTTTAAATATAAAATTGTGTTTAATATTGAATAGAATTATTTCACAGTTATTTATAGTTTATCGAATAAGTCTTACCTCAATATTGCTGAAGGAAAAAAAGCGTAAAAGTGCAAATAAATAGTATCCCTGAAATATAAACTTATAACTAATATAATAAAATAATGAAAAAAGCAATTTATTCTTACCAGCGTGAATATAGGTTAATTTGTCGAAAAAGTGTCAATCCCGAATGAATATATCACATTTTTGTTATTTTTTATCTGATGGACTAATTATGTGGTTGGTGTTCATCTTTTGCACGTTATCACTTTCTATCCTTCTTGATTGAGATAATGCTATATATATAAAAAAAATAACAACATATTTTGTACTTACAAATATACCGAAACGAAACCATAAAATAAGACGAATAATTAATGAAAATGAAAATAAAATATAAAAATATTTCATGAATGAAATACTATGATTTCCAACCAAAGTATAAATTTTACATAAAAAAGAAGATAGTGAACTATTTTTGCAATAATAATTAATTTTCTTTTATAAAAGGAGAATGATTAATTATATGCATTTGTCATACGCAATTATGCAATTATGCATTTCCAAGTTCCAACCCACATATAAAGTCTTATCCTAACAAATTATTCTGTAGGCAGGCACTCTATTTACATTATTTGAGTATAACCGAAAGTAGCAAATATTTACAGAATTTTTTTAATATTATTTATAGATTAGACTAAAAATTTTAGCATAAAATGAAGATAATAAACTATTTTCACAATAATAATTAGTTTTCTTTTTATAAAAGGACAATGATTAATTATATTCATATGCAATTATGCATATCCAACCCACATCTAAACTTTTATCCTATAAAAAATTATTCTGTAGACACTCTGTTCACATTCTTTGAGTAGACGAAAGTGTCCAATATTTATAGAAAAGTTTTAATATTATTTATAGATTAGACTAAAACATTGTAATTTTTCACATGCGTTTGTCTATTTGATGTTTTAAAATAAAAAAAAAAAATGTTTTGGTTCCAATGTTACTGTTTCTTTGACTTAATTTATAAAAATACGTTGAAATTCAAAACTTCATGAAATCTGTTCAAAAGGGTAAAGTTATTACTATTTGAAAGAAAATCAAGTCTGGTGTAGCAGTTTCAACTTTCAACTTCCAATTTAAAAGAAAAACTTAATTTGTATGGTCTGTCTCCAGGAGAAGGAAAGTGAGATACTTTCCCTATCACCAAAAAGCAAAGGCACAAAAAAAAGAAGTTAGTTGAAGTCCCAAATTTTCAATTTGATTTTTCTCTGCAGATTCAGTTCATAGTCGAGTTCTCTCTATCCATTCATTTGTTGCATTTTCCGAACTGATTCGGTGAGTTACATTTTTCTGCTTGAGATCTTTCCCAGCCATTTACCATGGGGGCATGCTTTGTTTTATGCCGAACTCAATAGAATAAGCATATTATAATAATCAAATTAACTCAATTTAAATTTCCTTTTAGCTTTTGTTTTATATTATAGCTAGTTGGTTGGGTGCACCAAATCCTTAGCTTGAGATTGATTGCTGTGTTTGTTGGCAATGGAATGTGCCCCCAATTCGTAAAGTTTGGTTTTTGAAGTGGTGCTGGTGTGGTGCTGTTGTGGAGATCCGGGAGTTGTTTCGTCTCTTATGCCCCATGAGGAGTTTCTTCCCTGCAGAATCCTGTAAAGAGACGCACCCAAATGCTTTGAATCCTCAGTCTTGGCTTCAAATTGAAAGAGGGAAACTTCCCAAGTTGTCATCGTACCCTTCCTCTGCCTCAATGTGAGTTTTTCTCTCTGAACGGACCCTTTATTTCCATTGAAGTTTTGCCTTTCTGCCAATTTAATTAGGTGTTTTTTGTTTTTTGGTGGGGTTGGGATGTGGTTTTGTTTGCTTTTATCTGCTTTAGAGAATCTCTGGTCAAGGTTCCTCAGCCAGCTGTACTGCCTTTCTATAAGCCTGCTGATTATGTGGAAGTTTTAGCACAAATCCATGAAGAGCTTGAGTCTTGTCCACCACAAGAGCGGTCGAATCTGTTTTTGTTACAATACCAGGTCTTTAGGGGCCTTGGGGAAGTTAAACTGATGCGTAGAAGCCTTCAGGGAGCCTGGCAGAGAGCCAACACTGTTCATGAGAAGATTATATATGGGGCATGGTTGAAATATGAGAAGCAAGAGGAAGAACTAATAGCGGACTTGCTTGCCAATTGTGGTAAATGTGCGAAGGAGTTTGCACCTGTAGATATAGCATCTCATCTTCCATTTGATGTAAATGTAAGTTCTGTGGGGAGAATGACCAATGAGAACCGCATTTCTCAAAATGTTACTTTTACAATTGGCGATGAAGAGATAGTTTGTGATAGACAAAAAATTTCTGAACTTTCGGCACCATTTAATGCTATGCTAAAGGGGTATTTCAGCGAATCACGTGCTGAGACTATAGATTTGTCTGAAAATAATATCTCTCCATTAGGTATGAGGGCAATAAGTATTTTCAGCTTGACTGGCAGTTTAATTGAGGTCCCTCCAAATCTTTTATTGGAGATATTAGCTTTTGCAAATAAGTATTGTTGTGAAAGACTTAAAGATGCTTGTGATAGAAGACTTGCATACTTGGTTTCCTCCAAAGAAGATGCTGTAGAGCTCATGGAATATGCTCTTGATGAGAATTCAACTGTACTTGCTGCATCCTGTTTACAAGTCCTTTTGCGTGATCTTCCAAACTGTTTGAATGACAGTCGGGTAGTGGAGATATTTGTTCATGCTAATAAGCAGCAGCTAGCAGTAATGGTTGGACCAGGTATATTTGCACTTTTCTGTTTCTTAAGTGAAGTTTCTATGAACCTTAATTCTAGTTCGGACGAAACAATTCATATCCTGGAACGTTTAGTTGAGTTTGCTGAGAATGACAAACAGAGAATCCTGGCTTTACATCAATTGGGATGTGTAAGACTCTTAAGGAAAGAATATGATGAGGCACGTCTTCTTTTTGAAGGGGCCGTAAACGCAGGCCATATATATTCTGTGGCAGGTTTAGCTAGGCTGGACGTTATAAAGGGCGACAAGATTTTATCTTATGAGCGGTTGAGCTCGGTCATTTCATCTGTTACTCCACTTGGATGGATGTATCAGGAAAGGTCATTATACTGCGATAGTGACAAAAGGTGGGATGACCTTGAGAAAGCAAGTAATTTGGATCCTACACTTGCATATCCTTACATGTACAGGGCTGCCTCTTTGATGAGTACGCAGAATGCTCAAGCTGCACTAGCAGAAATCAATAGGATTCTTGGGTTCAAACTTTCACTAGAATGCTTAGAAATACGATTTTTTATCCATCTGACTCTTGAGGACTACAAAGCAGCTCTATGTGATGTTCAAACAATTCTTACTTTACGTTCAGATTATAGAATGTTTGAGGGACGTGTTGCTGCATCTCAACTCTGCACACTTGTGCGTGAGCATGTTGAACGTTGGACAACTGCTGATTGTTGGGCTCGGTTATACGACTGTTGGTCTGCAGTTGATGATATTGGGTCCTTGTCTGTTATATACCAGATGCTTGAATCTGATGCGGCAAAAGGTATTCTGTACTTCAGACAGTCATTGCTTCTCCTAAGGTATGTTATGAACTTTTTGAAGCCTCTAGGAATGAGTCAGTGGTCAGGGACTTAGTTTTGCTAGAAATCATAGTAGGTCCAAACCTCCATATAACCCCCTCCCCCGTTCCCTAACAAAATGCTTTGATATTTGGTATCTGTCATTAGTTTTTCCAGCCTTGAACTTAACTTACTGTCATGTGTATTAGGAACCTAACATGATACTTGGTGTTTTATGCTTAAAATGTTGAATCATATTGTAAATTTCATGACTAATAACATGTCGATGGTAGCTACTCTTTATCTGCTGGTTACTTGCACATGGAAATCTGTTTTTCTGAAGTTGTACATCAGTGATAATAAACTCAACCACTAAGGAGGAAGTATCCATAAAACATTATATTTTACTTTGAAATACAAGTTATCCCTGTGAAATTGTGTCTGGAAAGGAAGATTCTCTAGCTTCGGGGTCTTTATCTGTCTAAATACTGACTTTGATATGATGCCTCTATAAATCTGATGTATTTATTTGACTTAGGTTGAACTGTCCTGAGGCTGCTATGCGGAGTTTACAGTTAGCTCGGCAACATGCATCAAGTGAGCATGAACGACTTGTATATGAGGGGTGGATCTTATATGACACAGGTCATTATGAGGAAGGGCTCCAGAAAGCAGAGGAGTCTATTAGTATCAAAAGATCTTTTGAGGCATTTTTCCTGAAGGCCTATGCATTGGCTGACTCTAGCATAGATCCATCATGTTCACCGATTGTTATCTCACTTCTTGAAGATGCCTTGAAGTGTCCTTCAGATAATCTGCGCAAAGGTCAGGTATGGTTCTATTGTACCACTTCTACAAAATTATTTCACTAGTTAGAAACTAAGAAAATAAATGGAAAATTAATAGAAACGAATGAGAAAAATGAACAATTTTGTTGAGTCACTGAGAACAGGAGACAGGTGGTCTCTTGGAGGTTTTTCCCTTCATAAACGATTTCTCCTTTAACACACAAATTATCATATTTACTTGACGAATCCCCCTAATCTGATTTTTCCTGTTTAGCAACCAACCCCTTGTAACTAACTAATGGACTAATTGGCTCTCAGCTGCCCGTATGCAGTCCTCTTTACATTCTAGCAATACCTCTTTTTCATCCCAATTTACATTTATTTGCCAAAAGACTTCCAATGGACTTAACTATCAACTGAATCCCACTTTGGTTATGTATTAACACTCCTTTGTTTGAATTTTGTGTTGGGGCCAGATGTGTCATGGCTGGCCTCAACAAGGGGTGACCTTGAATTGAGCTGGGTGAAGCTGGCCAACCAAGTGTAGCATGAAACCTGATATTGTAGTCTGAAAAAAATATACATTTTTTGCCCTTTTTGGTCTTTGATTGGAGTAGCCTTTCAAACAACCAGCTTGTCCTTGATTTTAGTGGCTTTGACACTGATAAAGGAGGAAGTCTACACTGAGATTCCACTTTGTTTTAAGGAATAAAATATGTAGGCTGAAGAAAGCCTTGTGTAGACTCAAGTAGCTCCGCATGCTTGGTTTATGAGACATATTCAGGCTATGATTTCATTGGGGGTTTTAGTAGATTCAAGGTGACTATACTCTATTTAACAAACATTTCTTAGAAGGGAAACTTATATTTTGGTCTATTTAGTTGAATATGATTTTTGTGGGATGATGAACATGAAAAATTGATCTTCAAAGAAAAGCTTGTTTCTCAGTTAGAGATGAAGGATCTTGAAAAATTAAGGTACTTCCTCTGGATACAAGCCATCTAGTGCAAAACTAAAGTTGATTGCATGGCGACTATAGTTCTATAGAACAAAACCATATAAGTATGAGTGATGAAGATAGCTTTGTAGTAAATAAAGGTCAATATCATAGGCTTGTACGGAAGCTCATTTACTTAGCTCACATCTAACCAATGGTCAGTTAGTTTATGCATCATCCGAGAGAGTGACACTTATGGACTGTGAATAGAGTCCTTCAATATCTAAAGCCAGGTCTAAGGAAGGGATTGTTGTTCAAGAAAGATGGAAAACTAAATATGGAAATGTATTCATTGAGGCAGACTATGCAGGCTCTGGTACCTATAAGAGATTCACCTCAATATATTGCATGTTCTTGGTGAAAATTTGGTGACTTGGAGAAGTAAAAACAAAATGTAGTTACAAGGTCGAGTGTGGAAACTAAATTCAGGGCTATGGCACAAAGGGTGCAAATTAATTTGGTTGAAAATTATTTTGAATGATCTTAAATCTTTATTGTAATAATAAACCAACTATTCGTATTGCTCATAATACAATTCAACATGAAAGGATAAAACGCATCGAGATTGATTGACACTTCATCAAAGAAAAACCGGATAATTGTCTTATCATTAATTCCTACATCCCATCCAAATTTTGGCTTGCAAAAAGGCCTTCCCACACAATGGTTTCTTAATCTCGTATGCAAGTTGGGTATCCCTCTGCAACAGATTCAGGTGATTATTTTATGTAAACCTCCTCTTTTAAGTCACAATGCAGAAAGGGATCCTATTGTTCTCATGATATAATATAAATATGTGAGATTAATAATACAAAATGAGAAGGAAGTTAATTAGGGTGTTACACATGATACAAGTAAGATGCTAAAATGGAGAAAGACATCGAAAGTTTTTATTTGTAATCACAACATGCTTACCAAGCTCAGTTATAAGTTTTGTGGCTGTACATTTGGTTGTAGTCTATGGTTACGAATGTTGGGCTTTAAAGGGACAAGAGAAAAATGCGGGAGTAGAAAAAATTGAGAATGTCAAGATGGATGCGTGGCCATAAGATAGGATAAGATTTGAACGATTGTATGCAAAGAGACATTGTTGTGACACCAACTGAGGTAAATATAATAGGAAATTACTTATGGTGGTTTGAAAATGTACATTGAAGACCACTGTAAGCACCAATTAAGAGAGTAGATTGTGTGGTTTTTAATCTGTGAAAAAGGGAGAAATAGACTGAGAAGGATATTAGAGGAAATTGTTACAAAGAATTTCGTTGTGAAAAATGTCTCTGGAGATTTGGTCATCACAGAGCCAAATGACATCATTTGATGTATGTAACCAGACTACTTCCTGGGGTAAGGCTTTTGTTGTTACTGCTGTTGTAGTTTCTCATGTGTTATAATTGGGGTGCCTGAGAAAGCAAAGTAGATGAGCTTATCTTGGAACAGTCATATGCAATCGAATTTCTGCACTAGATCAATCGACCATGGGAGGTGGTAAATGTTCTGAGGCTGCATATGGAGGTGCAAGGTGGAATCTAGCAAGAGGGCTCAGAGGGATGGCAGGTTGGGACTTTCATAGACACTTTGCTTCTTCACTTTGATAAGAACTTGTTTCAACAGGAGATCCAAACTTGATGGTGACTGGAAGTACAAGATATTCTCAGGCCCAAAACTTGCAAGCTTTATTATTGATTTAAATCAGAGTTTTCCTATGTGAATTACAAGAGAGAAATATTTTCTAATCCTCACGAATTATTATTACAATTTACACAATTTAATTAGTTTTAGGGATTGACTCGCCACACCCAATATAGTAAAGCATATAATCTCTTTCCTAATCTATATACAGAATGTATGAGCTATATACTAGGAACCACCCTCTAAACATTAAATTGATGAACTATTTATCAGGCTTAAATGAAAATGCTTATTTACCCCAATCACTCTGCATTCTAATTTCTGGATTTATATATTCTTGTATTACGTGGTTGTAAGTTTTGGCTAGTCTTTAAAAGTCCAGAATAAGAACTAACTATGAAGCTCTGTTGTTTTAGCTGAACTCGTAAAAGTTTTCTGCTGTTATACTCTTACAACTTGAAATATCAATATGTTTCTCCAACTTTGAGCATAATTAATCAGTTGTTTAACGACTTAAACATTTCCATTTAATTTTTCAGGCACTGAACAATCTTGGAAGTGTTTATGTTGACTGCGGTAAATTGGACTTGGCTGCTGATTGTTATATCAATGCCCTTAAAATCCGACACACCCGAGCTCATCACGGTCTTGCGCGTGTTCATTGCCTCAAAAATGACAAGGCTGCAGCTTATATGGAAATGACCGAACTTATCAAGAAGGCAAAAAACAATGCATCGGCTTATGAGAAGAGGTCTGAGTATTGTGATCGTGAACAAGCAAAGGCAGATTTGGAGATGGTCACTAGATTAGATCCTCTTCGGGTGTATCCTTACAGATATCGTGCTGCAGGTTAGTGTTTTACCTAAGGATACTAAATATTCCTTTAATAATTATCTTAAAGTTTCCAAATATTAGATATTGTCCATAATTGTTGTCATTCTTTTGGCTGCCATGTTTTGATGTTTCAATAGTTAGATTACTGAAGTGTTTTGGTATATCTGTGGTTGCAGTATTGATGGACAACCACAAGGAAGAGGAAGCCATAGCCGAACTCTCGAGAGCAATTGCATTTAAAGCTGATTTACACCTCTTGCATCTACGTGCAGCATTTCATGAACACAAAGAGGACGTGTTAGGTGCGCTAAGAGATTGTCGTGCTGCGCTCTCAGTGGACCCAAACCACCAAGAAATGTTGGAACTTCATAGTCGAGTCAATAGACACGAGCCGTGAGTCCAAAACATTATCACATGGTAGATGGAATCAAATGCACATTCAAAACATGGCTGCGCTGAAAAAGTTAACAGTCATGCCTTCAGGAATGGACAGTGATGACCACCATTTGATGAGCTGAGTCATGAAAATCAAATTTGTAACATAGAAAATATAGTTAAATTATTGTTATTATCTTGTCTATAGTAATGAATGTGTCAACTATTACCATTTTTTAGCCCCAGGGGAGTAGTCCCAATTTTGTAATTGTTAATCTTGATTTTTTTGTGAGTTGTTTATCTCCCATTTGTTTCTTGGTTAAAGTGGTGTGCAAGCAATATATTAAAATATTTATTTACTGCATTATCACATGGTCTTTAACCAGTGACGGTAGTAACATGCATGAAATATTCTTAATTCATAAACTTAGGAAACTTAGGAAAGAAAAAATGCAAATAAAGCTATGGGATTTACTAGCAAGCTTGACCTATGTGAGTCGCAGGTTTTTTTTGGTTGATTTTCTTACCTTTCAAAATTCAAGATACTGTAAGTTATTTCTACTTTTCAAGGATATATTTCATACTCATCGTTCTGCCTTTATGAAAAGTCTAGAACTTATGTTCTCTCTTTAGCTATTTAATATTATTTCCATTTACTTACATTCCATTCCATCGTTTTTCCTCTTTGTTTATTGCCATTACACTACGCCCCTCTACTCTTCCTTTACAATAAATCAAATTTCAATGACTGCTGTGAAGGATGAGGATGAACAAACTTTAATTGGTGTTCAAATTAATGATTTAAGTAAATGAGAAAAATATTTTGGTTGTCTCTTAACTGTTTGATCAATTATTTTAATGACTTCAATAGATTAGCTCAAGTCTTACTGTGATTAGCATCCAAAACTCTAAAAAGTTGTCATACATGTAACTTTTCTAAATGTGATCATAATTGGAGTTATATATATATATATATATATATATATATATATATATATATATATATATATATATATATATATATATATATATATATATATGTTGTAGGTTAATATTGATTAATATATATAGAATATAATTATTAGGGTAATACAAATACTTTATTATAGTAACTCTTTTGTTCAGCTTATTGGTTTTGTCTTTGTCCAAACCGCTGCTAACTTGACTCAACTTCAATTATATCTTGTAAGGTAATCACTTCTTGCACCCCCATCATTTTCTTCTTGCACTCCATCAATTTTGGAATTTATTTTTTTGAACATGATAAACAATTTTTTTGGAAAATAAATATTCTCTCCTTTATAGAAAACATTTTTCGAAGCTTTTTGATGAGATGGGAAAAGAAATTGATGACGTGCAGGAAGTAATTGCGATTTTGTGATTAGAAGTACAAAACAATTATACAAAAGCTAATGCAATCCAGAAACAACAACAAACTGCTCTTACAACTAATGACGGCTTCTGAGGAAAACTTTAGAGGGAACAACACATTAGTTTTTATTCATAAATAAAATGCGTAATTGTATTATACGTACTTAAAATTGAAGTTGCACTGTAAACATAAAATTGATCAAAATATTGTATATTATATTCAATAATAAATTATTTTGTTTGAATAATGATTTGTATGTGCAATATGGATTAATGTTAATAATATGTTGTACTTGCTATCTCAAAAATGAGTAGCGATACAATCGAAACAATAATTTTGTTATAGAATGTAAAAGTGAAGCTGATTGAGAATACATATGCTTGTAAAATGATTGAACTCAAAGATAAGATTAAAAGAACATCCAAGAGTGTATAATTAATAGCGTTTTTCTTTTTAAAAATATTTCCTTTATTTTTCTAACATAACAATATATAAAATAACAAATTTAAATCCAGCAATGTAATAGACTATATTATATTTTAACAATGTAAGAATAAAGTTATATATATATATATATATATATATATATATATATATATATATTTTATATTTTTATATTTATTAAGAGTAATATATATATATATATTATATAAAAAAGTGATGATAACGTAGATACTAATAAATAGTTATGGATAGAATATGATAATTTTCATCCTCATCTTTAAAATTAAGTTTCCTATCCATTTCTATTTATAGAGATAGACATTTAAATCGGTATCATATTTATTGTATATAAAAAAACAAATGTTAACTTTAGGAAATAGAGATTAAATAAATCTTAAAAAATGTTTTGAAATTATTTTACAAACTAATTCTATAAATGTTTATGAGATTATTTATGAACACTACAAGAAAAAGAAAAACCAGGTTTATTAATGAATAAAATTCGACGATAATTACAAAAGTATGTTGATAAAATAAAATTATTGAGAACTTGCCAACAATAAAATTTGTCAGTAAAATATTTTTTGATAAATTTTATCGATATTAATAATTACCGACAACAAAATTGATAAATTTTACCGATATTAATAATGCGGAGCATGTATATTTCTATGCAATAATTCATTAGGTGATTTTGTATGTAGAAGTTTTGTTTTATAGATGTTCTTAATCAATTTCTCGAAGTTTACATATTGTGGTTTATTCTAGTTTTCGAATATTTTCAGAACACGATTGATCTCGAAGGACTCCTACTAAAAGTGTTGTGGTAAGAATAACTTTTTGTTTTAAAATTTCTTCTATTATTTTCACAACACCATATTAAACATACGATCTTAGATATATGGTATTATGCCTCTGAATAATTATTAAGATAAATTTCGTTTAAACTTTTTATAGCTTATATACCGATAAAGATATTATATATTTTTTATTATTATTTATATGAATAAGAATATTATATATTTGATTTTTTTTATTATTATCAAATATTCTATTTGATTAAGTTTTACTTTTTTTGATAAAAAATTATAATTTATCTATTGAACAGGATTTTAATAAATCAATAAAAAAACTCTTATCGAATTGTTTTCATCAAAAAATGAATCAAAGATTTAGAATATTTTGTGATCTTCAATTCAATTATATTGTATTTTGTGGAAGACTTTGGTATCTAAATATATTAATGTTTAGATTTAAGAATTACATTTTAACTTTTTATAGTTTATTGTTTTAAAACTTTCTTTTTAAAAATTTGCAACTAAATGTCTCACGCCAAAACTGTATAATACTGTATAATATCTACTTTTTAACTAAATTATTAAACACGTTTATGCATTATTAAGTATGATATTTGACTGAGTTAAGGAATTATTCCGATATAAACAACCTTATAGTCATACCTTTATAAAAAAATTCAAAAGTATTTTAATATAAAAAATGGACCTTACAACAGTTAGGGGTTCTTGAACAGGAAAATACCAATTATAAGAACTTAAATGTTTCCTAATTTATATCGACCATTACTTTTGAAAACGCAAAAAGTTCAAATAATTCATCATGCGGGGAGTGGTTGTAGTAGTTTATCAATTTTGGTTGTCATAGAACTGTGGTTCATTGATAATTAATTATAAATAATATATAACATATTTAATAATAATTATATTATTTATTTCATAAGTAAAAAAATATTTCAACTAAATAAATCAATACAAGTAGTAAATATAATTTAAACGTAATGTAAAAGGTAAGAGTTTACCTTAATTTTGAAAAAAAAAAAAAAATCTATGATAAATTAATGTCTTAAAATAAATATAGAAATATTAATTTGGTAATTGGTGAGACCGACCGACCCAATTTACAAAATAATTTAATTTGTAAAAAAATGTGGGTGTAATTTGTTTATATATCAACATACTTTGATGTGATATTTTTTCACTGAAAAGAATGATGTAATAATATGATATTACCAATGGAGTAAAGAAAAACTAAATATTTTTTTATTATAAATTTAATTAAAATTTATTGTGGTGACTTTATTAACTTTTAATTCCATGATATAAGCAACTTGTCTCCATTAGGTTGGGAACATGTTGGGAAAGTGAAAATAAAAAATAAAATAAAAAGAAAAAGAAACCATCCTTTCAAAGGACAGAGAGAAAAGACCACTAATAATGTACCAAACATAAAAGAGCCACTAATTATAAGTGTACCAATTAAAAATAAGTCTAGAGATACAAAATCTAGTAGCTTCGAGAAGTTTCATCATATTTTATTTCCATAATATTGAATAGATTTTTCTAGTTAGGTGTCGTGAGGATATTTTGTCCACATGAAGTTCACAGTATAATAATAGTGGCACAGTTGAAGAACAAGAACTAAGAACCACGGCTTCTTATTTTTTTAATTGTCCAAGAAGGTGTGGTTGCATAATATAATAATGTGTTAAAAGGGGTGATATTCTGAGTGAGTGGCTTAATATGATTAAAAAAAAAACATGCAAGTTGGAGTTATGATTGTGGGAACTGGATTTTCTGCATGGCTGAGTCACTCTCTCACATTCCAAGGATATAGATAGGAGTAGAGTGTTGGTGGTGTGTCACACAACAGACACATCTTAGTTCCATGTTTTTCCTATGTTATTTTTTCTTAATTATATTATATATATCATTCTTTCATAAATACTTTCATAGATACAAAACACGGTTAATTATATTTTTTCTTTACTTACAACATTTAAACCCCAAAATAGTAGGTAAAGCTGTTGAATCTAATTGCACATATATTTGTGTATATTTTTCGTCTTTTAAGATATCTGGATATTAATTTTTCTTTTTTCATATTATTGTAAATTTGGTCGGATCTTTAAGCACAAATAATATGATTAATACAGAAAACAACAATTTAATTTGGATTCATCCGACTTTTGTAGTTCAAATTGATTATTCAGTTTTATGTTTATACATAATAATAATTTAAAATAATTTAACTTTAATAGGCAAAATACTGTATCATATGGTGTGTAGTTAGTAATTGTGGGAGAAATTTAGAACTATAGGAATAGAGTAATATTCAAACAAAGAAAAATTGACAGTGAAAAAATATTTGATATTACTCAAGTAACAATTTGGATATAGATGAAACATCAAATTTCTTCAATAAATTTTTCATCTAATGACTTATATATATTTTTCTTTGTGTACGGTAACTGCTCTGTGCTGTGTATTTTAAGTGTGTCAAACAAACAGGTGGATTTTTTTTAGAGGAAGAGACCAAAGCTTATGAAAAATGGAAGACTTTTTGCTGAACATCTAATATTCTTCTCTGTTGTACGGAAACATGGAGTGAATTGGTAACTAGTGTGCACAGAACAACTATTTTCTTGTGAATTGTGGATCACAAAGCCGCACTTGAGGTTTGTTATGTTTTGTCTTAAGGAGGTGTATGCTTATGTTCACTTGATATATAGGTTTTTGTTTTGTTGGGGTCATGATGTAAGTTTTTGCATTTATTTGTACATGTTTTGTTTTGTAAAAGAGTTAGAATATTCTATAAGTGCTCTTTTTTAATTTTTTTATTTTTTACTAATAAAAAATAATAATAATTTAAAATGTTTAGAATATTATTACATATATAAATTTTTAGAATATTTTAATCATATGCTAAATAAAGTATTACCAAGTCTTAATGTTTTAAATGTATAAATTTATATAATATAAATAAGTGGTGAGAGAAATGAAAAAAAAAAATGTTTTATAAAATAACATAAGTTTTATTAAAAGGTTGGCATTCATGGATGGACAACTAACTGGTTATGATAGGGTGATATTTTTCCGACCAAGGACTGATTTTTTTGGGGTGAAATTGAAAACCTAGGATTGGTTGGATCCACACTTTAAAATAATGGATTGAACAGGGTATTTCTTACAGGAGAGGTCGAAGTCCCATGTTTAGAAAAATTTCAACAACAAAATATCCTTGTAAGAATTTGAGTGTAACCATAAAGATTGAGAACTTCATTTAAAAAAAAATAAAAATAAAGAAAAGAACAGAAACTATCGTTTCAAGGTTGGAGGAAGACACCAATAATTCATCTGCGAAAAACTTAAAAAAATGAAGAAGTGTCTTTACGATACAAAAATCGTAGATTCGAGAACATTGTAGAAGATTCATTGGGTTGATTTGAAAATATTAATAAATTTATATGCTACATGGCAATAGGATATTCTGTCCACACAGAGCACCCCAAGAATATAAAAATATCACGTAAGAAGAGAGAAGCAATGCGGTCTAAACGATACAAGTTCATTTTTTAATGGGTGTGGATAATATTATTATAGTGAAGAAGGTGACGATGTAGAATTATATATGTATATAAAAATACAGGTTGGAAATATGAGTGGTGAAGAAGCTTCTGGATTTGTGGTGTGGAAGAAAGTATGGATCTGCATGGCTGATTCACTCACTCACTCATCCACTCAGATAGAGGAAATTGATATGGAGTATGTGTGAGTAAGTGTGTATCACACACTACTTTACTTCTCAATAACTTCATTAATTAACTAATTTAATATTTTATCTTTACCTTTCTTCTTCTTAATCTGCTTACAACTGTGTCTTCTGCTTTCCAATTGTGCGAATATTTTGCTTTTACAATTTTATATACTTATCCATCTAAACATTCTGTGGCTTTTCATTCTAACTTTCTGTTTTTTTTTTCTTTATCTCTACAACATCTGTCACACCACTTGGTTTGATCCTATTAGATATAATAGAAACTAATACAAAATTTGTTATAACATAACATGAACTACAAACAATTTGTTTTTTCTCTTTTTATATTTACATTAATTAAAAACTAGACCCTTTGAAAATTTTATGGCTGAATAATCATATTTTTTGGGTTTCTTAATATTTAATATTCTTTGTACATATTTGTATAAATATATTGAAGTGCAATATTGAAGTGCAACAATAGGGATGACAATGAGTCACCTATGTATAGTATCTATTTGTAACTCAATTCGCAAAAAAAAAAATATATTCATTATCCATGATTTACTCATTAGGTATTTATTTAAAAAATATTTGTAAGTATTATTGTATACCACGAATATTTCAAAAAATATTTTTTTAATTTTTTAAAATAAATTTTAAATGAAATTACAAAAAAAACTATATAAATCATATTAAATATAATTTAAATTAAATTTAATCTAATTTTATATAAATTAAATTTTATTTTTAATTAAATTTAACTTAATAAAACATAAATTAAATTTTATTTTAATTTTTTTGTCGATAACAAGTACTCGCGAATAAAGATATAGTATGATATCCGCATCCAATCCGTTTATAAATCGATATTAAAATACCCGTAAGTAATTAATACCCACGAGTATTAATTATTTGTCGTGAATTTATTCGCAAATAGGTGCATACATAGGTATATTTGTCATCCCTGATCATCACTTGTATTTTTGTAAGTATATAAAGTTTAAAGTTTCTTATAATTTTTGGGAGGAAAATCAAAATGGCTGATAAGTTAGAAATTTTAGCTTTCATTCATAAAGAATATAAATAGTTTAATGTTTTATCTCTGTTTTTAAAATATTTTTAAAATGCTATACTTAAAAAATAATGAAGAGAGTAAAAAATTATAATTAGTTTATGAGCTGTTATGAATAATGATTAGATCAGCATTGGTGAAGTCTTGGTCTCTTGTTTGTAATTAACAAAATTGATAATGTATGTGTTGATCAAAAGGTCAACTTTTAATATAAGGGTTAAATATGTTTTTGGTCCCTCAAGTTTTAGCGAAATTTGGAATTAGTCCCTCATCAAAACTTTTGACCAATTTAGTCCTTCATCTTTCAAAATGCGTGAATTTAGTCCTTTTAACCAAAATTTGTTAAGTTTATCTGACGTTTCGAGTGCATTTCATGATAGTATTTAAGTTAACATTGAAGCAAAAATGTGTCAAACAGTATAAATAATTTAAATACTATCATGAAATGCGCTTGAAATGTGAGATAAACTTAACAAAATTTGGTTAAAAGGACTAAATTCACGTATTTTGGAAGATGAAAGACTAAATTGGTCAAAAGTTTTGATGAGGGACTAAACCCAAATTTCGCTCAAACTTGAGGGACCAAAAATATATTTAACCCTTAATATAATGACCAAACAAACCAGTGTCCTTTTTCTAATCCAAACCTGGTAACTCCATCATAAACCACACACCACCATCCACCATGACAACTAACAACCTCAGAACCCTAAATCATCGTGTGATAGAAAAAAAAAATTAAAAGATGAAATAAGTGCATTTCACAAAAAAGAAAAGCAACAAGAGCAAAAAAAAAACATTATTTTGATGAAAATCAAACCTTAACACGCTTATAACAATAGAAAAACTGTAAAAATCAAGTTGAAGAAAAAAAAAACATTAGAAAGAATGAAAAAAGTATTAATAATGAAATTAGTTATAGTCAAAATACAAATTCACAATGCATATTATAAATATATATTTCTCAAAAGATAGGTTGTATTTAAGTTATTATAAGCACTATTGTTATCACTAGAATGTGGAGAGTCTTGAGACAAATTTGTATATATATTAAAAGGAAAATATTTTTGCTAAGTTGCGGATTTTTTAGGAATGAACTTTAGTAATGACATCTAAATATTACATATATTAGAGAAGTCTCAATAATACAAAAAGAAAAAAAAAACTACAAAAAATATAAATTTAGAATAATACAAGAGTGAAAAGGAAAAAAAGATACTTCCTTCAGTAAAATATATATTTATAAATCTGCGAACTTTACCTGTAAGATTGAGTAACAATAAAATCTCCCTATTTCTTATTAAAGTCCTTAAACTTCATTTGTTAACAATTATATGTTAATTAATATACATGTTCCATAGTTTTTATTTTTTATTTTTTATATAATCATACCATACCATTTACTTTTAAATTCGGTGAAAGAATAATGTAACTTATTACACTAATAGGGATAAAAAAAAAGCTCATATCAGTTGTCACAAGTGGATAACTTAAAAGATAAAAAAAAAAGTCAAGGGATTTTATTAAAAACAAATAAATTTTATATATTTTTAAAGTGGTATTTTTTAAAAGTAAAAAGGGAGTTTTTTTTTTTTTATGTAATGAACATTAAGCATAAATTTTAATACTGAGAAAAATGTACTAAAATTAAGTAGTTTTTTGGTAGAAGAAAAATATAGTTAAAAAATATAAAAAAAATGTAAGTTTGGA